>VFQT010001232.1_pt1 | contig 31918 bp, 22 predicted proteins | sample 3512381 | NCBI WGS metagenome assembly VFQT01 (sample SAMN10412376, study PRJNA504923) | tailings metagenome | isolation source: Relicate 2 Philex TSF3 active mining site | place: Philippines: Tuba, Benguet | collected 2017-08-29
GCGGACGTGGTCGGTAATCGGAATCACCGTCGCGGCGACCGCGTGGGGCAAAGCCCGAGTTAGCGTCGCGTTGTGGTCGTGGTCGGTAATCGGAATCACCGTCGCGGCGACCGCGTGGGGCAAAGCCAGAATCACCATCGCGGCGACCGCGTGGGGCAAAGCCAGAATCACCGTCGCGTTGTGGTCGTGGTCGGTAATCGGAATCACCGTCGCGGCGACCGCGTGGGGCAAAGCCAGAATCACCATCGCGGCGACCGCGTGGGGCAAAGCCAGAATCACCGTCGCGTTGTGGTCGTGGTCGGTAATCGGAATCACCGTCGCGGCGACCGCGTGGGGCAAAGCCAGAATCACCATCGCGGCGACCGCGTGGGGCAAAGCCAGAATCACCGTCGCGTTGTGGTCGTGGTCGGTAATCGGAATCACCGTCGCGGCGACCGCGTGGGGCAAAGCTCGAATCGCCGTCGCGGCGACCGCGTGGGGCAAAGCCAGAATCACCGTCGCGGCGACCGCGTGGGGCAAAACCCGAGTCATTGTCGCGGCGAGAACGGGGCTGGTAGCCTCCATCACCTGAATCCCTCCGTCCCGTTGACCGGGGTACATCGAAGGAACGCGGCTCTTTACCATACCGACCACCGCCAGCGGAGGGAGAAGAATCAGAACCTGTGCCGGGTCGACCGGCATCACCGGCTGCAAACATCTGGTCGAGCTCACGTTGGATCCATTTACTCTTCTCATCTCCTGTGCCTTCTTCCCAACGTTGCAGCTCTTTGCGCTTGCTCGCTATCCTCGTCTTGCGGTCAGGGCCGGCACCTGACGATTGACCGGCTGCCTTACGCTTACGCGGCTCGCTGCCCGACTGTTCATGATCATCCATAATATTACCTCAAAAGAGGCGCAAAGGTACGAAAAATACCCCTTCGAGCGGCATAAAGCCTTGTTCGGGTGTCAAAAAGACTTATCGATGCGCTACATGGCGCTATATGTCGTTGTGGCGGACCGGATCAGCCGAGGCATCCGCTGGTTCTGTGTTCGCAACGCCTTGGGGTTTTTCATCGCCTGCTTCTTCCGCAACCACAGCGAGGTCCGACAATTTGGGAAGGTCCGCCAAGGAGTTTACCCCCAGATATTCCAGAAAAAAATCAGATGTACCGTACTGTATGGGCCTACCGGGCGACAAGCTTCGGCCGGTGATTTCAATCAATCCTTTTTCGAGCAGGCGCTGAACGGCGTATTCGCAATTGACCCCGCGTATGGCCTCCAGTTCAGGGCGGCTAACCGGCTGTTTGTAGGCAATGATGGAGAGGGTTTCCAGTGCGGCAGCGGATAATTTCTTGCGGTTGCGGTCGGCGACATCCAACAGCAGGAGCGCGTGCTGGCTGGGGTGCGAGAAAAAGGCAAAACCTCCAGCCACAGAGCGCAGTTGGAGCCCGCCCGCACGTGCAGTCCACTCATCCACCAACAAGCGCATGCCTTCTTCCACTTCGGCTTCTGAAACTTCAATTTGGTGGTGACGCGATAAAACATCGGCCATATGGGCTGCGGTGATAGGCCTTTCTGCAGCAAAGATGAGGGCTTCACAATCGGCCCTCCAGGATTTGGGAAATCGTTCCATCTTGAAGTGCGCCAAAACTATTACTTTTATCCCGTTTGACGTATCCCCCAACCCATCTTTATGAAAAACCATTGGAACTTCTTGTTGTTGGTCGCCACGGTGGCGGCCTTAAGCCTGAGTGCTTGTGCACCGAAAACCGATGCCGTGAACGAAAACGAATCTGAATTTCAGGTCATGACCGAGCAATTTGCAGACATCCAAATTCTACGCTATAGAATCCCTGGATGGGACTCCCTAACCCTCCAACAAAAGGAGCTGGCCTTTTACTTGAGTCGGGCCGCACTCGCTGGCCGGGATATGATCTGGGATCAAAACTATCGGTATAACCTTTTGATCCGTAAAACGCTGGAGGAAATTGTGACCCACTATGAGGGTCCGCGTACGGGCGACTCATGGGATGCTTTTATGACCTACACCAAGCGGGTCTGGTTCAGCAATGGCATTCACCATCATTACAGTACACGCAAATTGGAGCCGGGCTTCGATGCTGCCTACCTTGCCCTCTTGATGAAAGGAAGTCCGAAGGCTGCATTTCCGAAAATCCAAGGGCGGGTGAGCAATGACATCGAATTGTTGGCTTTTTTAACCCCCATATTGTTTGATCCGGCGGTGGATGCTAAACGTGTAAACCAGGAATCGGGGGTGGATTTGGTGGTGTCGTCGGCCAACAATTTCTACCGCGATGTGACACAAGCTGAGGTGGAGGCCTTCTATGCATCGACCCGAAAATCGGGGGAGGCTCGGCCGGTTTGGCACGGCTTGAACAGTCGATTGGTTAAAGAACAGGGGAAGATCGTTGAAAAGGTGTGGAAGTCGGGTGGATTGTATGGTTCGGCGATCGATTCGGTGCTGTTTTGGCTCGAAAAAGCAAAGGCTGTGGCCGAGAACCCGGCTCAGGCCAAAGCCCTGTCGTTGTTGTGTACCTATTACCGAACAGGCGATCTGAAAGTCTGGGATGAATACAACATCGCCTGGTTGGCCGATACTTCTTCGGTGGTGGACGTGGTGAACGGCTTTATTGAGGTGTACGGTGATCCTTTGGGCATGCGCGCCTCGTATGAGTCGGTGGTTTCGATCCGGGATCCGGAAGCGACCCGTCGCATCAAGGCGATCGGCGACCAAGCCCAGTGGTTCGAGGATCATTGCCCCATTCTGCCTGAACACCGCAAAGCGGAGGTAACAGGGATTTCCGCTAAGGTCATCACCGTGGTTCAGGAGGGCGGCGATGCGACCCCGTCGACACCGATTGGCATCAACCTACCCAACTCCGACTGGATCCGCAAAGAACACGGGAGCAAGTCGGTTTCCCTGGGTAATATCGTTTATGCCTACGACGAGGTGGCGAGCAAGGGCAGTGCGATCACTGAATTTGCCTGGGATCAGGCCGAAATTGACCGCGCCAAGCGATATGGGGCGCTGGCAGGGGCGCTGCACACCGATTTACACGAGGTCATTGGGCATGCCTCTGGCCAACTGAATCCGGGTATTGGTACGCCCAAAGAAACCCTCAAGCAGTATGCGAGTACGCTTGAGGAGGCCCGCGCCGATTTGGTGGCGCTTTATTTTATCATGGACCCTTTCCTGATCAAATTAGGGGTGATGGAAAGCCTGGAAACGGGCAAGGCTGAATACGATGGCTACATTCGCAACGGCCTAATGCAACAGTTGAGGCGACTCGAACCCAATGAGCATTTAGAAGAGTCGCATATGCGGAATCGCCAACTCATAGCGGCCTGGGCTTTTGAAAAAGGTGCCGCAGAAAAGGTCATCGAGCGCCGTGTGCGCGATGGGAAGACGTTTTTTGTGGTGAACGACTACGACAAATTAAGGGTTTTGTTTGGTGAACTTCTGCGAGAGATCCAACGCATTAAAAGTGAAGGGGATTTCAAAGCGGGGGCACAGCTCGTGGAGCAATATGGCGTGAAGGTCGACCAAAAACTCGCCGAGGAGGTTCGTCAACGCTACGCCCGCTTGGGAAGCCGCGCTTATTCGGGTTTTATTCAACCCAAACTCACTGCCGAATACGACGCACAAGGTAAAATTCGTGAGGTGAAGGTGGAATACCCCGCCGATTTCACGGAGCAGATGCTCGATTATGGCCGCAACCATGCCCATTTGCCTGTGGTTAATGATTGATGATTTGAGCGCGTTTGTTGTGCCTGATGCCTGGGGAGGGGGGCTTCCTTCATGAATACGTACTGGCGTTTGGTGCAGTTTGCCCGCCCGCTTCGGCGCTATATCCCGCAATACCTCTTCTTTTCGGTGGCAGGCATCGTTTTTGGGGTGGCCAATTTCACCCTGCTGATCCCCTTACTAAACCTCATTTTCGATACTGTGCCTGTGGCCGTGGCCGATCATCCGGGCGCATTCCGCTTCGATGAAGCGTACATCAAAGGCTTGTTTCTTTATCATTTTTATGGTGTGATGGCTGATGGGGGTAAAATGGCGGCCTTGCGCTTTGTTTGTGCTACGGTCCTCCTGTCGGTACTTCTGTCCAACACCTTCCGGTATTTGAGTCAACGCTTGCTCAATGGACTGCGCACCATGGTTGTGCTCCGACTTCGTCAGGCCTTATTTGCCCAGTTGAGTAGTCTCCATGTGCATTTCTACCACAAAGAACGGGCGGGCAATCTGATTTCGGTGGTTTCCAACGACGTAACAGAGGTCGAACATTCCATTGTGAGTACGTTTCAGGTGGTTTTGCGCGAACCCCTGGTGTTGTTGGGCTATTTACTGCTGTTGTTGCGCATTTCGGTGGACCTCACGGTTTTTGGACTGATTCTGCTGCCGGTGACGGGGGTGGTGATCGGGAGCATCACCCGACGCCTGCGTCGTGAAGCGGGAACCGGACAGGAACTGCTGGGGCGACTGATTTCTTCAACCCAGGAAGCCATCTCCGGAATCAGGATCATTAAAGCATTCAATGCCCTTGCTGCGGTGCGCACCCGATTTGACCGCGAGAACAGCGCATACCGCCAGGTCCTTAAGTCTATTTTTCACCGAAAGGAACTGGCTTCGCCGGTTTCGGAGGTGATGGGAATCGCGGCGGTACTCGGCATCATTCTCTATGGGGGTTCTTTGGTGATCCAAGGCCGAGGCGGCTTGTCGGCCAGTGAATTCATAACCTATATCATCCTTTTTTCTCAGCTCTTGCCGCCAGCGAAGGCGATGACGGCCGCTTTCACCAATATTCAGCGTGGACTGGCAGCAGCGGACCGGATTTTTGACTTATTGGACCGGCAGGATGCAGTTCAGGAACGAAAGGATGGGCCGACTGTTCCCATTCATACCCTGAATGAAGCGATTGAATGGGTCGATGTGGGCTTCCGGTATGGGGATGATTGGGTGCTGCGCCACATCAACCTTCGGCTTGAAAAGGGTAAAACGGTAGCCCTGGTGGGGCATTCGGGCAGTGGAAAAAGTACATTGGCCGATCTCATTCCTCGGTTTATGGATCCACAGGAGGGCAGTCTTCGCGTCGATGGTGTTGATGTTCGTGATTTGAGTCTATCCCAGTGGCGTGCCCTTTTGGGAATAGTGGGTCAAGATAGCCTCTTGTTTCATGACAGCGTGTTGGCCAACATTGCTTTTGGTGATGAGCATCCCGACCGTACGCGGGCCGAGGAGGCTGCCCGGGTGGCGTATGCCCATGAATTTATTGAGGCGCTGCCGCAGGGATACGACACGCCAGTAGGGGACCGGGGGCATTTGTTGAGTGGCGGACAAAGACAACGTTTGTGTATTGCCCGGGCTATTTACCGCAATCCGCCGGTGCTCATTTTAGACGAGGCCACATCGGCCCTCGATACCGAATCGGAGCGTTGGGTTCAGGCTGCTTTGGCGCGCATTATGATTGACCGTACTTCATTGGTGATTGCCCACCGGCTCAGCACAGTTCAACATGCCGACCGTATTGTGGTGCTCGACCGGGGGCGCATCGTGGCCGAAGGAACCCATGAGGAATTGTTGGCCCGCAGTGCGCGTTACCGACGCTTTATCGACGGGGCGTCGGATGACCTGATGTCGGATGCGTCAGAGGCTTAATTTTCGATGGCTTGTTCGGCCGGGTTTCCTGCCTGCAATCGAAAACCTGCGTACTGTTGGTCGATTTCATTCAAAATGGCCCTGATCTCGTGGGGGTCGGGGCATTGAACGAGCCGCATGCGGTATTCTTTGAAGTCGGGATAGCCCTTGAAGTAAGGGGCATAGTGTCGTCGCATCTCCAGAATCCCTAATTTTTCGCCTTTCCATTGAAGGGAGCGCTCGAAATGGACCAGGCACGTTCGTACCCGCTCAGCGGTGTCGGGTGGATCGAGGTAGACGCCCGTTTGAAAGAAGTGCTTGATTTCGCGGAAGATCCAAGGGTAGCCGATGGCTGCCCGTCCGATCATAATTCCGTCTACTCCGTAGCGGTTGCGGTTGGCCAGTGCTTTTTCTGGACTGTCTACATCGCCATTCCCAAAAATCGGAATATGCATGCGCGGGTTATTTTTGACTGCCCCAATGAGGGTCCAGTCGGCCTGGCCCTTGTACATCTGAACCCGGGTGCGTCCGTGTATGGCGATGGCTTGTACGCCTATGTCCTGCAAGGCCTCGGCCAAGTAGACCACGTGCCTGGAGTCTTCATCCCACCCCAAACGGGTTTTGACCGTGATGGGTAATGGACTTCTGCGCACCATATCGGCGGTTATGCTGAGGAGCTTGGGTAGGTTTCGGAGCATGCCCGAACCCGCTTCTTTGCATACCACTTGTTTCACCGGGCATCCGTAGTTGATATCGATCAGGTTGGGGGCCGCTTGGGCTACTCGATCGACGGCTTGCAGCATCGCTTCACGCTCGCCTCCGAATATCTGTATGCCCATGGGGCGCTCGTCGTCGTAGATATCGAGCTTTTGCACACTTTTGTGGGCATCCCGAATGAGACCCTCCGATGAAATAAATTCGGTGTACATGAGGTCGGCTCCGTTGCGGCGACAAACAGCACGGAACGGGGGATCACTCACATCCTCCATTGGGGCCAAAAGCAATGGAAATTCGCCCAGTTCAAGCGGGCCTATACGTACCATGGGAATAAAAAGCGCGTAAATTTACCTAAAATATGGTCTTACTTTGAATACGCCCCTTCGCGAGCAACATCCTTTGGCGCAGTTGTTCCTTTTGTTGGGTCTCTGCCTGGGCTTGGCTCTATTGGGCACAGCCCTACTTTATTATTTGGCGCCGGCCGTAACAGGATTTTCTTTGGATGCCATCGGCCTACAATCGTCGATACCAAAAGCCTTGCTACCGCTGTATTGGTTGTCGCAGGGAATTATGCAGTTGTTCATTTTTGTTGTTCCGGCCTTGACCTTTCTCTACTACTACGACTTCAATCAGGATGGGAACCCCTTGACCAAGTTTCGGGGGGTTCCGCTTGCCGTTTATGGTCTTACCCCCTTGTTGGCGGCCGGACTCCTACCATTGGCATACTGCCTCCACGCATGGAATCAATCGTTGCACCTACCCCCCGCACTGGCCGAATGGGAAGATGCCTGGCGGGCCTCGGAGCAGCAGACCGAACAAATCATCCAGGCCTTTTTATCGGCCTCCGGTGCTCAGGCTCTGATGCTGAACGTGGTTGTTTTGGTGCTTTTGCCCGCCCTGGGCGAAGAATTGATTTTTCGCGGTATTGTACAGCGCATTTTCATGCGTTGGGTGGCCTCGCCGCATGCCGCTATCTGGATCTGTGGCGCCCTATTCAGTGCCATTCATATGCAATGGCTGGGCTTTTTTCCGCGCTGGCTATTGGGGGTTGAACTGGGTTACCTGGCTTGGTTTACCGGTAGTCTTTGGCCTTCGGTTTTGTCGCACGCTACCCACAATGCCCTTTCCATTGGGATGGCTCAAGCGACAGGTTTTTCTGAGCAGTCGAACGCTGATTCTGCCGCGATGGGTATGCCGGGGGTGTGGGTGGTGGGCGGACTCGCCCTCGCTGCGGCGGCTGCTTGGATGGTGTACAAAATAGGGCGAAAGGGGACGGGGGAACTGTCAAAAATAAAATATAATAACGACCAATATGTCTGATTGGCGGGCCGTTTTTGAAGGGCCATCGGAATGGCAGGCTGAATTGGTGAAGGCCGTGTTGGAAGAGCACGACATCCAAGCCGTAGTGTTGAACCTTCGCGATCGATCGTATGGCAATTTTGGAAGGGTTCGGGTGATGGTGGAAGAAAGCGACTTTGATCAGGCCATGATGTATCTTCGCCTCTCTCCACCCAACCCCTGATGAAACTGAATGAACGCGCCTGATGAAACTGATTGAACGCGCCTGATGAAACAGAATGAACGCGCCTGATGAAACTGAATGAACGAGCCTCATGAAACTGAATGACCGATCCTCATGAAACTGAATGAACGAGCCTCATGAAACTGAATGACCGCGCCTGATGAAACTGAATGACCGCGCCCTGCTGCAACGAATGCTGACCGGTAGCCTACTGGTGGGCTCGATTTTGGCGTCGCTGTGGTGGGGTTTCCCCGCTTTTGCTGTTTTATTTGGACTGCTCGCACAGGTAGGGCTATTTGAGTTTTACCGAATGGCTGTACCCCGCGAGCGCAGGCGTGAATACCTCGCCTCGATGTTGGCTGGGGGTATCTTGTATTTGGGCATGGCTTTGAGTGCATCGGGGCTGGTCGACCACGGATGGATGGTACTGATGATCCCATTCTGCGCTTTTTTTCTGTTAGTGGAACTCTACCTCAACCGCGATCAGCCCTTTGCGCATGTGGGACTGACCTTTCTCGGCTTCATCTATATAGTTCTTCCCTTCGGTCTTCTTTCCTATCTGTTGTTTTTGCCTAATGGCCGCTACAACCCCGAATTGGTGTTGGGCATTTTCGTGTTTCTGTGGGCCAGCGATTCAGCGGCTTATGTGGTCGGCCGTGGTTTGGGACGCACCAAATTGTTTGAGCGCATTTCACCCAATAAGACCGTAGAAGGTAGTGTTGGTGGCATTTTGGCTGCACTCATTTTGGGCTTTTGGGTCATGCCCGTATGGTGTTCGAGCCTTACCGCCTCCCAATGGCTGGTGGTGGCTGCCCTGGTGTCGGTGGCGGGTGTTTATGGCGATTTGCTCGAATCGCTTTTGAAAAGGAGCTTCGACCGCAAAGATTCGGGAAGCCTCCTGCCCGGACACGGCGGGGTACTGGACCGCTTCGATTCACTCATCCTCTCTGCCCCGCTGGTTTATGCCTACCTGCGCTTGGTGCATTGGGGGTGATGGGTCGTGAAGTCAATCCCCCTGTTGTGTATTTTTACGAAACATCAATGCCATTATCCATCGTTTCATGATGATCACACGCAAATGTAGTTTCCTCTGTGCTTTATGCATGTACCTGGGCATGATGCTCACATCCTGTGGTGGCTCATCCCCAAAACCACCAAGCAGCCCTGAATTATTTATTTTTTTGGCACCCGATTGCCCGGCTTCTATGTACAATATCCCTGAATTGCGCGAAATATATGCATCACATGGCCATATACTGAACATGACCGGCATCGTCCCGGGAACGGCAGCCAGTGCGGAGGAGTGCCAGAACTTCAAGAATCAATATCCACTGCCTTTCGAAGTGTTCCGCGATTCCACGATGCACTATGTGAAGCGATGGGGTGCCGAGGTAACCCCAGAGGTTGTTTTGGTTGATGGGGATGGCAAAATCCTATATCGGGGCGCGATCAACGATGCACAACCTGAGCTTGGCATCAAGCGGACTGTGGTTCAACGGCACTACCTCCACGAAACGCTGCTTGCTTTGGAAGCTCAGCACCCCCTACCCTACACCCACGTACAGGCGGTGGGGTGTTTCATTGAAAGCGAATGATGTTTGCAGCACCTTTGTTTGATCGATCGAGATATATAATCATGTCGATTTGTTTATTGAACAGGCTATTGATGTTGTGTATGATGGCGGCTCTGCCCGCCTGTGGCTTTGAATTCGGCGATCAATCAGCCGACGATTCGCCGGTTAATTTTGCCCAGCATATAGCACCCATAATCCACCAGAATTGTACGCCCTGTCACCGACCCGGAGCGGCAGGTCCCTTTCCCCTCATAACGTATCAACAGGTTCGAAAAAAAGCCAAAACGATTCGAAAGGTCACGCAATCGCGCTATATGCCTCCATGGCCGGCGGATCCCGGGTATGTTTCGTTTATCGGCGAAAAGCGATTGAGCGATCGCAACATCAGGCTGCTGTCGCAGTGGGTGGAAGAGGGTTGTGCACCGGGCGACACATCAGGTCTTTTGCCCCCCGAATTTCCTGAAGGCTCCATGCTTGGTCGCCCCGATTGGGTGATTCACTTCCGGGAGCCCGTACCCCTACCCGGCGACAACACGGACCGTTTTATGGTGGTGAAAGTGCCTTTCGAACTCCCATTCGACACCTTCCTCAGGGCTGTGGAGTATGTTCCGGGTAATCGGAGGCTTGTACACCACACCAACGGGCATATTGTACACTACAGCAAAGATTCAAAGAAACAACCCTTGAAAGGGCCCTACTATGCCCACCGAGACAGTTTCCCAGACATGGATGCCGCCTTTCGCTCGATCAATTTGCTCAACGACGACGGAAGTTACCCGCTTCTGACCTTATCGGCTTTCAACTACCTTCCGGGGATGAATCCACTCACCTATCCCGACGGCATTGGAGGATATAAAATCGGCCGAAGTGGTGCCTTTTTGCTCAATGATCAACACTACGGACCATCCGTGCGCGATACCTCCGATTACTCGACTTTGAATCTGTTCTTCATGGACAAACCTCCTGTTCGTCCACTCATGGAAACCCAACTCGGGAGTTTGGGGATTTCGGAAATCGTGCCACCCTTCAACATTCCTGCCGGAACGGTCCGCAGCTTCCATACCCGCGCCATGATTCGTTCCGCTATTTCAATGATCAGTGTGAATCCGCACATGCATTTATTGGGCACTACATTCAAGGCATTTGCCGTGGTTCCGTCGGGCGACACCATCCCGTTAATATCTATTCCCCGATGGGATTTTCGTTGGCAATACACCTATGTGTTCCGCAAGCCGGTGATCATTCCCGCGGGCTCGGTGGTGTGGGCCTTTGGCACGTTCGATAACAGGGCCAGTAACCCGCGGAACCCCTTTTCACCGCCACGCGATTTCAATGAATCGAACAGCAGCATGAAAACCACCGATGAGATGTTTCAGTTCATCTTTCAGTACGTACCCTATCAACAAGGCGACGAGCACATCGACCTGGAGCATCACCCAATAGCCAAGGGCGTATCGAAAACAGCCAATTAAAGGCCCCTGTCGATGCAAACATATGCATCAAAACCGATGACTAACGGATCAGCTGAACCGTTCCCCGGTAAATTCTATTGGATCGACCACTGTAGTCGCGGTATCGGATCAAGTAAGGGTATACCCCTGCAGGCAATGGATTGCCGTTCTCCGTACCGTCCCACCGAAAGTTGAGCTGTTCGGAAAAATAGACCTGATGCCCCCAGCGGTCGAAAATTCGGGTTTCCATCTCAGTAATTCCAAAAGAAACGACCAGAAATGAATCGTTATTGCCATTGGCATTGGGGGTAAAGGCGTCTGGCGCCAGAATTCGGGGTGTAATCTTCACGCATACCGTTTGTTCCATTTCGGCGCTGCAGCCCGCGTTGTTTTCTACATACAGGCGAATAACATAGCGCCCTGTATCGGCATACTGGAATCTGGGGTATTGCCCGGCTACATAAGGTATTTGGCTCCCATCGCCCGGATACCAGGTGCCAGTGGAGGCCCCAACCGATAGATCAATTAAGGTGAATTCGGCCTCATTCAATTCGACACAATTGCTGCGGTTGGGGTTAACAGAAAAGCGCGCCGTGATGAATGGGTGCTCGCGCATTTGAACCGTATCGGTTGTGGTGCAACCCGTTAGGGTGTCGGTCAGGCTAAATGCATAACTCCCTTGAGGGCGCAGGAGGACAGGTCCGTTTACAGAAGGTTGAGTGAGCCATCGAATTCTATACGGACTACCCGCAGGATACCTGATCTCATAGGTTCCTAAACTGTCATAGCAGCCCACCTGTGTCTGAACCTTCTGATACAGCAAGGGCGGATGTACATACACGAATATGGAGTCGGTCGACACATCGCTGCAACCATCGCTCAAAACGGCGCGGTACCATCCCGATGCCGTGGCGGTAAAAACAAGGGTGTCGCTCATGATGCCGCCGGGAAACCAAACCACAGTTTTGGCGGGCAAGCCACCTGTACCTATTGCTGCAATACGAACCTGTTCACCCGCGCAAAAGGTATCTTTGGGGAGGGATAGGTTGATGGAAAGGCCGCTGAGGACCGTTATCTGTGTGCTGTCGCGTCGCAGGCACAGTCCAGCACCCACAGAATAGACCAACCAATGAGACCCTACCCCAGCTACGCGCGGGTTAAACTGGTTGCCCACGACGCCAGGGCCATAAAAAAGTCCTCCTGCTGGTGATGCGTTTAGGGTCCAAAGCGTATCTCGGTAACAAAATGTACTTGGACTTAGGCTGAATTGTGGGCTCGGAACAGCTTGAACGGTCACAAAAAGGGTGTCGCGGCAGCCTCCTGTGAGCGCTTGAATGATCCGGTGCACCCCAATACCGGCCACCGTCGGATTATACAGGCCAGTAGTTGCATTCACAATGCCAGGTCCCGACCAGGTGCCGCCCGCTACATTGCTGCGCAATAAAAAGGGGTTCGACAACACACAAACCACAGTGTCGGGCTGCAAAACCGGACGCGGATCGACCCGAATGACCACGCTGTCGGTACACCCATTCGCTGTATAATACAATCGGTGAAATCCTACACCCACCAATGCGGGGTTAAAACTCCCATTACCCGCCGGATTAACCCCAGGGCCACTCCATACCCCTCCGGTTGGATTTCGGTTGAGGGCCGCCGCCGATAAAGCATATACCCCATCGGTCAGGCAGCGCGCCACCGTATCTGGCCCCAAATTGGTGCGAATCAGGCGGATGCTCAGGCTATCCGAACAGCCTCCGAGTGAATAAATCGCATAGGTCGTGCTGGAGGCATTGCCGTTCACATTGGGATTGAACAGTCCGGTGCTCGTATCCAATATTCCCGGGCCCGACCATACGCCCCCGGCGGGCGTTCCTGATGGCAAAAGCAGGGGGGCATTGAGCGGACAATAGGTCCGCATGGGTCCTGCGTCGATTTGGGTTATTTGTACGGGCAAACTATCGCGGCATCCATTCACCCTGTACACCAGCCAATTCACTCCAACCGCCATGTTTGCAGGGTTGAAGCGGCCCAACAGCGTGTCTGTTACCCCCATACCCGACCAAACACCGCCTACGGGGCTGAACTGAAGGGTAAATAGGGGGGCGTTCTGGCAAACCGTAGTGGGGCCTGATATCTCGACGGTATCGATCATGATGATCCGCATGCTGCTGCAGCCCAAGGCATTGTAGTAGAGGGTATCGGCACGGGCCGAATCGGCCGGCGTGTAAATGCCCCCAGGCGTAACCCTTGGGCCTGACCAAACCCCGCCAGGAGGCAAAGCGCCGGTCAACTGAAAAGCGGGTGCAGACGGACAAGCAGCAAGCGTTCGCCCCGACTGTACCTGAACAACCGTAATGCGCATGGAATCCCGACAACCCAAGCGGTCATAAAAAATACTGTGCACGCCTACACCCGCCGTGGCCGGATTGAATGTACCCAATTGGGTCTGTGAAATACCGGGCCCTGAAAACCAACCCCCAGCGGGCGTTACCCGAGGGGCTAAGTTAAAGGCAGGCGACTGCAAACAAACGGTGGTATCCACACCGGCTTGAGGCACGGGTGAAACCAAAATAGTGACGGTGGCGCTCACTGGACCGTTGCCCCGTACATCCTGTATGCTAACGGAATAAGTGGTGGTGCCCTGTGGTGGACACACTTGATGGGGCCCTGCAGTTGGTGGTAATGGTGGATTCCAGGAAAACGAATATTGGCAATCACCCCCTGAAGGCTGAGCCGTTAGCGTGATGCAGCCCCCAATACAAATGGAATCGTTGCTCGCAATGAGTGTGGCCGCCAACGGACAATCGTTAATAATAAATGATGAATTTAGGATAAATACATAAAGGCTATCACAAAAATCGAGCATGTTCAGGGTCCATTGAAGACCATATGCAGCACAATCCGAAAATGGACTGTTGAGGGTGAGCCGTAGCTGTGATGTGCTATCGCCCACACAGTTCAAGGCCTGAGCGGCCACAACCGTTCGGGCGGGTGACCCACTCAAAAAAAATGCACCCGGATAGACAGAGTCGCAGTGTACCCGGCCATTTAAGGTCAGATCGATGCTTGAAGATAGGCACTGCGCGCCAACTTGGCTGATGACCGGCGGCACTGGAGGAGGAACTATGGTATACCAGGAGGCATTCCAACCCGTACAAACCACACTGAGGTCCGTTCGAAAATGCAGCGTCATGGCCCCGCTAAAAGCGCGAAGCACAGGCGGCGTTACATTCCCCGAAAAAGTTCCAATCAAAGTCGAATTGGTATCGGGGCCATCATAGACCCTCAGCACATCGAACAGGGCTTCGGTGCAAAAATTCTGAAAACTCATCACAATTTGTTGGGCCACCGGAATGTTGATCACAAAGGTGAAGTTCTCATTGTTGCCATAACTCCCGGGTGTAACCGGATTGCCCCCCGAATCCTCAAAAAAAGCCTTGCAGTCGCCTACCGTCTGGTTGTTCATGACATAGACCGGAGTCTGGGCCCAGACCTTGGCAGTAGGCCATAACATAAAAAGAAATACCCACCAGCGCGCTTTCACACTCTTCTGTTGATGCGGACGATCGGGGTAACGACGGTATTGCTCCAGAAACCTGATCGGTCTCGCAGCCGAATGGTGTAGCGGGTCTCTTCATAGGCCCCATTGCCGAATAAAAAAGTGCCATTCAGCCTAAAAATAAGGGTGCCGCGGATCGGCACGTTGCTTCCCGGTGGGCTCAATGGCGGAAGAAAATAGTAGTCGGCCTTCTCGAGTCGATCATCTTTGACCTCCAACATCAACTCATCGGGGTTTATGCTCCCCATATCCCCGTCGCCATCTTCATAACCCAATTCAACAGTAACCCGATCCGTAAACTCAGTCAGCTCCAAGGGGGAAATCGCCACAATCCGAATCGCAGGAGGCAACTCGATGCGGGTAACACGCTCGGGTCGACATCCCAAGAGCAGGATCAGGAAGAGTAATCCAAAACCCAGCGGGCTGAATCTTCTAGGGCGATTTGCGGGCATGTTGATGAAGGCTAAGTCGACTCCGAACCCATCCATGGGCTGGCTCAGGCGTGTTCGGTGTCCAAATCAGGTATTTCCCTTCCGGGAGCGGGTCTAAATCAACCTGATGGGAAAAAGTAACCCACTCATCGAACAAGCCCAGAGCTGTTTGGCTCGGCACCATAGGGCGTACGGGCAATTCCAAGCGGATACCTGTTTCTTGGTTGATGCATACCACTTTGGGTGGTGTTCCGCCCATAAAGGACAATAGCGCATGGTGTTCGCCAAAAACCACCCCTTGTATTCTGGGATTGGCTGGGCCATTCGCTGGAGGGTTTCCAAACATATCCTTGGCACCGGCATTGATCCAGGCCGCAATGGCATTGATGTAGGTAGATTTACGGGTCGGCCAATCGCTGCTGGGGTCGACCGAAAGGGGCATGATTCCTGAAATGCCGTCGATATCGCGCACCACCCGTTCGTGGAGCACAGAAGCCTGTGCATTGCCTGGCACCACACGATGCACAAAACTACCCGCAGGATTATTCTTGATGACGGGTTGGTAAACCATGGTGTTGTAGGAACTCTCGATCGTGCGGAAGTCAGGCTCGAAGGTTCCATCATGGCAGCCCGAATTGCTGCAGGTTTTTTTGAAAATATCGCGCTGGAGCCCTGCAAAGTTGTCCAATCCGAACGAATCGACAGGATTAGTGGTGATGGGTGGCTTATTCTTGGGGTCATCGAATGGGTTTTCCGGGCCTTTGCCCTTGGAACAAGACATCATGAACGAACCAAGCATGCCCCATGCAACCCAAAGACAAGCGAATCCCAAGCGCAAAACGGCTTTCGATCTCAAATCAATGGATAAAGCGCGCATCATATTCGGTCGAATAAACTGCGGGCCTGCCCCGAAATAAGTCCTGAGGACACCATGCTTTGTTTTACACCAAGAATATCACCAATGGTGAGGACATTATCCATCAAAGAACCAACAGGATTGGTGGCAGAGCCGACTGTCATATTCTGGGGGACATTCGGACCCGCCATGAGGGTAAATACCCGCATCGAATTTTGGTCGCTGTGGTCGTAGGCAAACCAATCATTTTCATCCTTGATTGGATTAGGATTCAGGTTGCGGCCATGCTCAGGAGAGATGATAAAAATGGTATTGCCGGCCATCTCGGGTACTTGATTTTGGATGAAGTTCCACAAGAACCCCACCGCATGGTCTGCCCTATGCAGAGAGCGCAGGTAACCGGTAAAATTGCTGTGGCAACCATCCACCGAATCCATATTCACCACCGTTAGCGCCGGTTTAAATGCTTTGATGACCTCGCAGGCGAAGCCTACGTTGCGGAGATCCCCGTTATCGGCCACGGGCGGCATCGCAATTTGTCCTTGCTGCTGCCGTGCAAAGGTGTCGCGAACAAAGGCCCGGATCTGGTCTTTTTCCTCATCCGTATTTCCGATTTCAGGCAATTGTATACCCCCAGACGACGTGTAGGAGTTATTCAGAAAATACTTCATCTGCAACATGGGCTCGAGCTCCTCCTCGGGATGGTAGATGCGGGCGTTGCTGAGGTGCGTTCTGCCTGCGGGAGAAAATGTGACATTGGGCGCTAAAAAATTGCCACCGTATTGTATGCCATAAGAGGGATGCTCGCTGTAATTGAGCAGTGGGATGCTGTTGCCAATTCGGTTACCGACAAACCAGACCTTACTCGCCGGTATGCCCCCGTGTCGACGCAGGTATTCAAAAATGGTGGGCGACAAGGGTTTTTCTCGTAGACCTTGGCTTGCTCCTGTATTTCCGGTCAATAGGGTGTTGAGTCCAGAAAAATGTCCGGCGGTCGTTGCCCGCACCTCAGGAAACAAAGTGCCCAGGCTTTGCAGTGTAGAGGGCAGAATGGCCGGGATGGGCGCGCTGCCCCTCGGCTCCCCCGCCACATCCGTTCCGTAGACGCGTTTAGCGGCAGGTTGTGCACCATTCAGCATATTCAACATAATGTTACCTCCGACAGGGAACTGCTGAGAATCATCGAGGTAGCGTTGCAATACCGATTCCTGTTGCCGAACACCACCCGCGAACATTACATAAACGACGTGATTGGCCAATTGACGGCCCGTGGCGGCGAACAATCGGCCGCTGGGCAACAAATAGGGCAGAACCAATGTGCCCGCCGCTGTAAGTCCGGCTTTTTTAAGGAATGTTCGACGCTTCATAGGGGATGAACGAATTGGGGTCTTGGCGTATATAGAAACAGTAGTGGGTTATTAGAAACAGCAGGGAATTATCAGAAACAGCAGGGAATTATCAGAAACAGTATGGGCTTAATAGAAACAGAAGGGCTTAATAGTATTGGTATTCGTTGCTGAGGGCAAAGCTCATGTAAATAATTTGAGGAGTCAGAAACGGGTGGGTTTGAATGTAATTTCTGAACCAAGTTTTTTCGGCTTCGGTGGGCAGACGAATGAGGAACCTGCGGTAGGTATCGTTTATGAACCCATCAACATCGGCGCGCATTTCTGTGTTGCTGGGAATTTCAACATCCGCCCGATTCATGAAGTTACTGAGTACAATCTCAAAAGCCACCTGTTGGTCGCCAATCGACTCAATCAAATCACGGATTTCGACCAGTTGGTTGGCCGACAAGGCCCGCTGGAATAAATTCGCATAGAGTATCGAGATGTATTGCTCGACGCTTTTTTTCTTGTTTTTGCCGTAATTGACCCCCTCAACCTCTACCGGATTTACATCATAAACCACATACTCCTCTCTGCTGCAGGAAGCAAAAAGGAATCCAAGCAGCAGGACACAAACTAGACTACGGATTGAAGTGGGCGTATTCATCAGAAATCAGAATATTGAGAAGCGTGGCATGAAAATTTCGATCGGCGCTCAGTTGAAGCTGGGCCGCATACAATTCGGAAGTCGTTGGATCCCGGGCCAAAAGGGTTTTGTAGGCCCACACGACCCAGCCTTGCCAGAATTCGCGTTGGGCCACCACAATTTGAATGTAGTCGGATTTGTTGCTGCCCGGCCGCCCAAACAAAGTAGAAGGCTGCGATGCATCGACCATAACATAGGCCCTTTCGAGCTCATTCTGCGTTGGAAAACGAAAATACAGGTTGTCGAAGGTCGCATTGATGAAATTAAATGAATTCATATTAATGAAGTCATAAACCGGGTTATCCACCATTCGGGCACATACACTATCCAACGTGACTCGGCCATATCGGTAGTCATATTCGCTTTGCATGATCCGCTCATACCGCGCCACATCCCCCCTCTTCTTATTGACCGCTGTGGTATCGCCATTGAGCGAGTCGACCTGGATTCCGAACCGCAGAATTCCAATTTGCCCAAGAAGATAAGAATCACTCACCCCCTCCAGCAAGCGCACTTTGGTCATTTCATAGAAGCGACGGTAGTAGACCGATTGGTACGAAGAATCGCCTGCTGCCGGCACCGTATCGGTTTGCAGCATACGGATCCAATCTGTCCTACGGGCCTTGCTGAGATCACCCGCCCGCAAATACTGAACGTGTACGGTCATTTCCGAATCAACAGGTTCGCGACCCAGCAAATCAATGAACACACGATTCACATAATTTTCCACCAAAATGGTCGGCACATCAGCATACCAAGGCGCGTTGTTGTCGGGCTCCACCTGAAGGCGCTCACGGGTGCAGGCCGAACCCAATGGAATGAGCAGACACAACAACAGCCATTTAGACAATGACGGATAAACTAACTTCTTGCGGTACATGAACAAGGATGCATGATGGTGCGGCTAAAAACAAAAGCGCATTTTGTTTAAAAATAATCAAAATCTACGAATAAAGTCTGTTTTCATCGAATTTTAATGTGCATCATCTATCTCTGATGCTCGATAAACATGCGTGCGGTCGATTCGCCCATGAAACGTTTCAGCAGCGCAAAAGGTGTTTCGCGCAGATCCAGGAGCAGGAGTCCATCCACCGCATTCCCGAAGTGCTTATCGACACCAAAAGCCAGAAAACGACCTCCCAAACGCACATAATGCTTCATCAGTGGCGGGATGCCTTTGCCATCCTTTTCCAAAACAGACACCACGGCCGATAGGTGGTCGATCGACCGAATTCCCTTGGCCATACCTTCAAGATCAACCCCCATTAGCTTTTTGAGCAGCTTTGGAGGGACTGGCGCCCGAACCGATCGCGCATTTCGCCCATCGAAGTGATTCTGGCGGAGGTAATGCAGGATGAGTGCCTGCGATACGGGATGAAATTGCGCAGACATACTCACCGGACCAAAGAGTATAGGACGTGACGGGTCTTGGGCAACCAATTGAGCAATACCCTTCCACATCAAATTCAATACCCCAATGTGCACTTGATAATCTGGGGTGATGAACGAACGGCCGAGCTCTAAAGCGCTGTGCAAACGGCGCAATAATGGTCCTGAAATTTGGAACAGGGTCTCTACGTACCGCCGACGGTGGGCCTCTGCTCTTCCCATCCGATAGGCGCCCACCAACCGCCGCTGCACACGATCCCAAACCAACAAATGGGAATAGAAATCGTCGAATTCATCCAAATCGAGTGATTTTCCTGTTCCCTCCCCTATGCAGCGGAATGTAAACTCACGCAATCGACCCAGCTCAATCAGTGTATTGGGGATTTCAGGGGCCCGAACATAGTATATGAAAAAATCACCCTCTGCCTTAATGAGCGCGCCCGAATGAAGAGCAGACAATTCTGACTCGATGAGTAAAGGATCAACGGCAGGAGCTAATGGGGCCTCCTGTTGGCGGCCCACCGTGGCGGATTTATGATTCAAAACACCCTTCAAAATCTCCAACCGCCTGGGCAGTAACCCAAATTGTTCGCCACAAACGCGGGTGGCAAGCCGTAAAAAGTCGGCGCAATGCTGTCGTTCTGAAAATGACTTCAGTACACTGTTTGAAATCGGTGAGCCTACGGCCAACTGAATTTTACCCTTATTCAACTTTGCCTGCCCCGACGATGGCTCTTCCGGGATGAATCGGGTACGAATCCTACCCAGCCAAGGTAGGCGTTTTGCGGGACGCAAACCAAAGCGGATTGGAATCACCACAGCCCCAGTTTTTTTAGCTAAATCGGCTGCGTGCGGCGACCAGTTTGATTCATGGGCCCGGCGCCCGATACCACGCATGTGGGTGTCACCGCCAGGAAACATGGCTAAACAACCTCCAGACGACAGGTGCTTGATGGCCTCCCGCATCGCGCTGCGATTCAATGCCTTTGAAGCTGAGTTGTTCTCGGTGGATATCGGCAAAAGCGTATTCCCGACGCCCTCAATGTGCAGGAGTAAGGATGAATACATAAGGCGGGTATCGGGTCGCCAATTCATAGCCATCGCAGCCAAAACAATGCTTTCAATACCGCCCATGGGGTGATTAGCCACCAACAAAACGGGGGTGCCAGGGGCCGGCCATTCGAAATGGGGTGAAACCAATTCCCATTCAATCCCAAGCGTCTCTAGGATATTAGAAAATACCCCCCGATCGGTTGTGGAACCTGTATTGCTAGCCAGCGTGTTGCGCGCCCTCCGCAAAGAATTCACTTTTCTGAATCGGCTGAGCCTTTCCAAATGCACTTGAATCCAACGTGGATACACCCCCGCCGATGACCACAGTTCACTGACAGCAATTAAATCGGATCTGCTCATGATTCGTTTGAATCCACAAGATAATCAAATCTATACATCCCAATCAATTACTGTAGTTTTCTGGGCGAACTGAAGGGGAAGAATAGGCATCGAAATGCCGCAAGTCTATGGGCAAGCGATTGAAACCCTCCAAAGCAGGACTGCCCTTTTCTTTTAAAATGAGGCAATGTTGGGTCGTATAATCCGGAAAAAGGCTCAAGCGGTAATATCGCTGCATATACAGCCAAATAGCATACTGCCCATGAAGTTCATGCGAGAGGGCTACGCCCCGACATGGTCCATTCGCCTCCATTTGCTTGAGTATGAGCACCAATTGCTTTAAATCGGATTGCAAAGTGAAATCCCGAACGGGCTGATCTCTTTTCGACCAGGCATACCCCAGGCATCCAAAAAACCAAACGGATAGCGCGGCACTCAGGAGGAAATCCTGCTTTAAATGGCCCCATCGGTAGGTGTTGAAGGGCAGTGTGCGAAGTATGGGAAGTGTTGCGCAAGTCATGGCCAATGTCCACCAAGGATAAGATGGTATCAGATAATGTGGATGCAGTTTAGGGGATACAAAAAGCGGGGCCGTTGCACTGAGGGCCACAAGCATAAAGAACAATGCGTATGATCTTAGGTGCGGGTCATCTGATTCTTCGGCCCATTTTAATCGGTTGCGGTTTTTTAACCACCGAAATATAAGATAACAAACCAGCAGCAGGAGAACCGGTATGGAAAGCTCCTGAACAAAAGTCCACACCAGATCAATGCGCGTTCGCTCGGAGCCCACCTCATAAGAAGGCCTTTGTCCCGAGAAAACGGCATGAACTTGTCTTCGCCAATATGCCAGCATGGCATTGCGCAGGGGCGACCATAACCACCCCACCCAGGCAAAGGCGAACAGAACAAAGGAAGACCAGGCAGTTACCCGCATCATATCGCTGCTCGGGCGCAGACGACATATGCCTAACAACAGGGGTGCTGCCAAGGGGAACAAGGCTGGTGGGCCTTTGGTGATGAAGGCCAGTCCAGTAAATAGACCCAATCCGATACCGGCCAGGAAGCGATTTGCCCCCATGGCCGACCAAACCGCAAGGAAGGTCAATAAAGTAAGCAGATTCTCGAGCATAAAATGTCCAAGACCCCACAAAGGACCTGGAACAAGGCTCCACAAGAGCATCCACCAACCCCAACCATATCGATTCAGCTGACCGGTGATGTGCATTTTCCAGATGTAATAGAAGGCGATCAAAGTAAAAACCCCAATCAGGAGGGCAAAACTCTTTTCGGTCCATGCATGGTCGCCTAAACATCGAAACCACCAAGACCCCATCCACATCATCAGAGGAGGATGCTCAGCAAATTCGCGATAAAAAGTATCGCTGAAAATCAACTCAGTGGAATGCCAGGGCAGTTGACTGAGGTTGCGGGATATAGAGGCGTATAGCAGTCCATCAATAAAACCGCCCCGCCCAAGCAGTGGCGGAATCAGGATGATGCATCCGATGGCCCAAGCGATTAGCGCTGGAATCGAAAGGATACTGGGCTTACAGAAGCGCATATGCCCACGAAAATAGTTTAAAATGCACAGCGGACCTTTAAAGTGTGAGCAATTACCTATTTTTGTAGATTGAGTCTGTATGTTTAGTTGAATTCCTTTGTTGGATTATCGAAAGGAAACCCAATACCTCATGAATCAAAATTGGATCGGCCTACTTTTAAGCTTTGTATTTGTATTTGTAACAGAAGTTGTCTGGTCTCAAAATAGTATTCAAGGCACGCTTCGCTACGACAACATCCATCAAACGCCATTGGCGGGTATCCCCGTACGTTTACTGAATTTAGCCGGTCTGCCCGTGGCTTTCGACACCACCAACGCTCAAGGTCAATTTCTACTTCAAGACTACCCTTCATCGACCTATACCTTTGTGGCCCAGATCGGTTACGCATGGGGTGGTGTGAACAGTACAGATGCCCTGAACACCCAACGGTCATTTTCAGGCCAGCAAATGTTCACCTCCTTTCGAAATCGGGTTGCCGATGTCAATGGCAATGGGGTATTGAATTCAACAGATGCCATACAAATCAGTAGGCGTGTTGGCTTGATCACAAGTTCGTTTGCCATCGGCAATTTTCTTTGGGATCCCACGGTGGTGGTGGCACAAGGCGTTGCCATTCAACGCGATTTTCTGGTTTTGTGCAGTGGTGATATCAATGGCAGTTATCAAATATCACCCACTGCACCCCAATTGTCAATAGACAGCCTGGCTGCTGTTGGATACACAACCTTGGCTCGGGTTCGCTTTGATCAGACAGGAAGCGGCGTATTTGCGCGTGGAATATGCTGGAGCGCTTTGCCCAATCCGGATGTTAATGATAGTGTTTTGATAACAGGACGCGGAAGTTTCGGGTTTACCGCCTTTCCTCCCGAACTACTCCCCGGTCGGAATTGGTATGTAAGAGGCTACGCACAAAACTCAGGTGGATTGTATTATACGTCGGAAGTGGTGGTGAACCCAACGCCGGTTGCCCCTGAAATGAGCACTGACTCTATTATTTACCTTTCACCAGGCCAGATGAGGGCATACGGAAGAACGATCAGGGATGGAGGACAAGCGCTAACAGCCCGTGGATTTTGTTACGATACTTCAGCCGCGCCATCCTTATCGCATGGCGTGGTTCAGGTCAGTACTGCTGCTCAGGGTTTTGCTTTCGAAGCACCAATTAGCGGGCTACAAGGTGGCCGAGTCTACTTTGTGCGCTCGTTCGCAACCAATGCCATCGGCACGGGATATGGAAATGACTTGAGCATCTACACCCCACCCAGTATTCCAGAGGTAAACACAGGAACCGTAAGCGCGCTGTTCCCCTTTTCAGCACAGGTAGGCGGACAAATTCCATTCGATGGAGGGAGCCCCATTTTGGCCCGGGGCATCTGTTGGACTTTGGGCAGACCCCCTACCATTGCGGATGACACAACCTACAATGGAACAGGAATTGGATCTTTCACAGGCAAATTATCGCGTTTATTACCGTCAAATACCTATCAAAGCCGTGCCTACGCCGTGAATGCCGTGGGCGTTGCATACGGAAACGTGGTGGTGGTAAATACACCACAAGCGCCTTACGCCTGCGGAACCCCGATCTTTGACACTTCGGGATACAGCTACCCAACCATTCGGATCGGCGGTCAGTGTTGGACAGCCACCAATCTGCGCGTAACCGCCTACCGCAATGGGGACCCTCTATTGAGTGGGCTCGATACAACAGCCTGGTCGAATACCCCACTGGGTGCATGGACTGTTAACCCTTCAGAACCCCAGTTTGAGGCAAATTATGGAAAACTCTACAATGCACATGCCGCGGCTGATCCGCGCGGATTGTGCCCATCGGGTTGGCGTGTACCATCGGATTCCGATTGGCAGGCACTCGTGCATTTTTTAGGACAAAGTGGCTACAACAACCTTGCTGCAGACTATAATGGCGTAGGATTTGCCCTTAAATCATGTAGACAGCTGAATGGAGGTGGGTCATCGGGTTGCGGCACTGCCACTCAACCACGATGGAATAGCCATAACATTTATTATGGGGGCGATGTCTTTGGCTTCTCCGCCTTGCCAGGAGGCAGCCTATCCAGTTCTGGAGCCTCTTTCTCAGCACCTGGGGGTAATGGCTCATGGTGGAGTTCGTCGCCCTCCGGAAGCAGCACTTGGTTTGTGCAGCTGAACTCATCTGGCGGTAATTTATCTCGGACTACCGGCAGCCGACAAAACGGCAGATCCATCCGCTGTGTACGCACACCCGACACGAGTATGTCGATTTTTATGCCGCCTGCTGTCATTACTTTGCCGCCCTCGGCCATAACCACTCAATCAGCACAAATTAGTGCACGAATTTCCTCTGATGGTGGGGCAGCTGTTTTAAATCGTGGATTCTGTTGGAACAACAGACCGATGCCCACCATTCAAAATGCCCAAATCAGTTTGGGACGCGATACAGGTCTGTTCTCGTATACCCTCAGTTCACTTTCTTTTGGCACATACTATGTGCGGTCCTATGCCGAAAATGCAGCGGGTATCGCATACGGAAACAGCATTCAATTCACAACCTTATCGCCGCAGGGCGGAAATGCATGTGTTTCCGCTGTTGTGTCTGACGTCGAGAACAACATCTACGAAACTGTAGCTATTGGAAGCCAGTGTTGGCTGAAATCCAACCTTCGTTCGCGGCGCTACAACAACAACGATACCATTGCCAGCTTGCTGTGGCGCTATCAACAAAACATACCAGGCATAGGCACCACCACCATCTACAACAATGATACAGCCAATCTTTCCGTCTATGGTCGGCTGTACAGCTATTTTGCTGCTTCAGACCCAAGAGGTATTTGTCCGACCGGGTGGCACTTACCCTCACAGGCGGAATGGAATACCCTGGCGCAGTTTGCAGGGGATACGCTTCACAGTGGTCTAAAATTGAAAGCCGCGGTGAATTGGTCTGGCTCGACGGGTGGCGTTGATGCGCTGGGGATGGGTGTACTTCCGGCAGGCGTAGGCTACAACGATCATGTATTTTCATTTTTGGGGTCGCAGGCCAACTTTTGGGCCTGTGACTCTCAATTCGCAGATGCTTTGGGAGGCAACTACCGGCAAATTGGATTCGATCGAACACCAAACCAAACTTCTTTCACGCGACTTGAGCTGCATGCATTATCGGTTCGTTGCATCAAAGATGCATCAATAAGCAGCGCGAATGCCGTTTTGCCCTATTTAATTACATTGCCCTTTGGTAGCATTAGCCAAAATTCAGCCACTGGGGGCGGGCGCATTTTGAGCGATGGCGGTTCACCCATTACATCGAAAGGAGTTTGTTGGAGCACGACAAGAAACCCCAGCTTAGTCCATCCCAATGCGACTGCGGGGGGAAGCAATTTCACTTACTCTGTGTCATTGACCGGATTGAACCCGGGTACATGGTATTATGTTCGTGCCTTTGCAACCAATTCTGCGGGTACGGCCTACGGCCCCGAACGTATGTTTCATACCCTTCCCGCCAGCACCGCATTCACCTGTGGAACAGATTCCATTCAAGATCGATCAGGATTCAAGTATGCAACGGTCTCCTTGGGCACTCAATGTTGGACCAAAGCGCATCTTAGGGTCCTCGTTTATACCAACGGAGACAGCATTCCTTGGATAACCGACAGCCTCCAATGGAAAAATACGACATTAGGTGCTTGGTCGGCCTACCAAAATAATTTGCAATACGAACAAGTCTATGGTAAATTATACAACTGGTATGCCATCGCCGATCCGCGAAAGCTGTGTCCTTTGGGCTGGCATGTGCCCTCCAATGCAGAGCTTACCGCACTGATCAATCACACAGTGAGCCGAGGCTATCCGAATACCTCTTCGAATGTCAACGGCGCGGGTAGTGCACTAAAATCTTGCCGACAACTTTCATCACCCTTAGGTGGAACGTGCAATACTTCAATCCACCCCTATTGGAACAGCCATACCACCCACCGCGGAACGGATGCACTTGGGTTGTCTATTTTGCCCGCGGGAGCCCGATCTGGTGACGATGGACAATTCACTTCACTCACGGGTTACTGCCTGTTGTTGACATCGACCCTTTCGTCCACCAACCTTGTACAGGGACAATATTTCCGCAATTCAACGGGCAACATTTCTCCCGCCACAGGAACAAAACCTTGGGGGGGCTCCGTGCGTTGTGTTAAAGATTAATATTTTGTTCGATGGTTAACCTTTCAGAGCCTGTAAACGGCGAAGACGAAATTTCATTACCACTTTGGGATCGATTGCCACGCGAACTTCAAAGCACTGGTTGGATTTTAAATAAAAGAACCAACACCTACCTCAAAGGCCTGTGTGAATACCTCGACTCGACCGAGCCCGACCAAACATCAGTTGCCTATGTGCTCGAGCTGGAATCGCGTCATTCATCATCAAAAAATGACGGTGAACGCGATCGTGAAAAGCTCTATCGATTCCTCAAGAAAGAGCTGTTGAGCAATGGGGTCGACCCTTCAGCGCTCAAACGGCTCGAAGCGTGGAAACCCCTTCTCAAACCAGGTGAAGACAGCCTCCCTGCCGATCTTTCGGTGAGCCTCAACATCGCGCACCTCCAAGCGCAAAAAGCATTCTCCGATGGCCGGATCGACGGTGAGGAGTTGATGTCGATTATGCGGCTCTACCACCTCTTCGATATTCCTGAAGGGGATATGCGGCAAATATACCAAGCCGCTTCGGCCCCATCGGTCGATCGAATTTTGGAGGCCGGCGGGCGCGACGGTAAGGTGAGTCGTGAGGATGCCGACAGCATTCGGCTCTACGCCCTACTCCTGACCGGCATGGAGATGAACTTCGACAACGCCCGACTAAAAAAATTTCTGAATGCCTACAACAGGGTTCAGTTGAAAGAAGGCGGTCCATTGCTTCGTTTGAGTATTAACAACGGATACAAAACATTCAGCATCAGCGGAAATTACTGGACGGGTCACTGCAGGGTTCAACAAGTCGAAGGCCGAAAGTCAATGGATCGACGCATGGAGGTGTATGTCTATGATGAATGCCTGGTTTTTATGGATCTAACCCAAACCGAATTAATTACCCCAGGAAATGTTCAGGATCTGAAAGAGTCGATTTATGCGGTCGACAATACCTCCATCTTAAATTGGAAGGAAAAAGAGGCTAAGGTCTCGTGGACGCTGAGCCACTTCGATGATCCTGAAGCGGCCAGGCTCTGCTTCATGGTGCTGAAAGGTCAAACCCCAGAGCAGCTGAATGGTCCATTTACCCTACCCCAGCCAACAAATGCCTCAGGCTTTAAGCCAAAAAGCGATCAAACGGATCAAAAAACACCGAAAGGTGGCCCTGCCCGCAAAAAGCAGCAGGCACTGCAGGAGCTGGATCGGCTGGTGGGTTTGGCCTCGGTTAAAGAGCAGATGAAAAGTCTGTCGAATATGGTGACCTTGCAGCAGCAACGGTCGGCGGCCGGGCTGCAAGTGGTTCAGGTGAGTCTCCACAGTGTATTCACAGGAGCCCCTGGAACAGGCAAAACAACAGTAGCGCGCCTCTACGCGGATATGCTGCGCGAATTGGGGGTTTTGCAGAAGGGTCAGCTCGTGGAGGTTGACCGCGCGGGACTCGTGGCCGGTTACTCTGGCCAGACAGCCATCAAAACGGATGAAGTCATTAGCCGTGCCCTGGATGGCGTGCTCTTTATCGACGAAGCCTACAGCCTTTCGCCACAAAAGGGTGATGATTCTTATGGTCAAGAAGCCATCAATACATTGTTGAAGCGAATGGAAGACTACCGCAATCGTTTGGTCGTTGTGGTTGCGGGATATACCGACGAAATGGAACGCTTCATCGGCTCAAACCCCGGCTTGTCGAGTCGATTCAACCGAACGGTCTTTTTCCCTAATTATGGTGCTGAAGATATGGTTGAAATTTTTAAGCGATTGACCAAAGCCAACGACTATGACATCGATATGTCCTTGGCAGATGCACTGTTGCTGCACCTGCAACTAAAATCCTCTGGAGCCGGTGAAGATTTTGGTAACGCCCGCTACGTACGCAACCTGTTTGAAGCCATGGTGATCGCCCACAGCAATCGGGTGGCTGCTTTGGAGAATCCCGATCGATCGATGCTCACCCGGCTCGATTCAGAGGATCTAAAAGAAGCCGCGCGGGTTTTAGGGTGACTTGAAGAACACCCCACTTTTAGATAAAATGCTAACTTTCCTTTTGTTGTACGGAAACGGGGGTTTCCGACGTATAAAACCGAGCCGTATTCGTCATAAGCCACACGACACGCAACCAATACATAATACAAGGGAACACCTTGAGCTGATAGGGTTCGATCCATATTTTTCGCAGGGTGGATGGGAATATATCAGTGGGTGACCAAGACGATAAAATCCAGCAGGCCATCAGTAAAAACCGATCCCAACCCGAACGGGGTCCATTTATATAAGCCAGCAGAATCCCTGAGAGTGCGATAATGAAGGTCGGTGACTCTGCTTTGTGGTTGAAAATGACCATCCAAATCATTAAAGAAGAAAGCCAAAGGCCCCGAAAGGCCTGCGATGAGTGGAGTCCTTCCTGCCACCATGTGCCCATCAGACCCTGCTTGCGCATTTGAATCACCCACACCCAAGCAACAGGCATGATCAACATCATCAAACCCACCAAGAGCACGGAGGTTTTGGGGAATTCGATCGACATCATTGGGCCAAACCAGGCCTGTAGCCATCCCATGACCGACATGCCATACGAAACCGCGTGATCGTGCGCCAGCATATCGATATAGCTGAGAATCATGGCCCAATAATAATGCGTGGATACCAACAGAATTGGCGCTGTGGCAAGGATGCAACCGATAACTATCGCCTTGAGCAAGATCAAGCGCCACCGCTTGTAGCATGGCACCAATGCGAGGGCCATCACCCCAAACAATTTGATGAAAACACTGCACATGATCCAAAGGGCTGGGCGCATTTGCTGACCCCGCTCCAATCCACCGAGGGCCAACAGGAGAAGCCCGGCAATCAGGGCATTCGACTGCTCATTTTGAAGGGAAATCAGCAATTCAGGCCATAAAAACATCATTCCAAGGGCCCGCTCACGTCTGCTTCCGGTTTTAAGATAAAATAAGCCACCCGCCAGAACAGCTGCGTTGAGTAAATTCCAACCCATAAGTCCCCACAAATCCGGGAACAACGCAAATACACCAAAAAACAAGGCAAAAGTTGGGGTGTATTTAAAGAGGTCCCAATGCTCGGCTGGCCACGACTGATAGAGATCGGCGCGCGACATGAGGTGATGAAACGACTGCTTGAAAATCACATAGTTGTTGTACTCGTGGAATGGCGCACCGTTGATGGTGTTTGTGCTCGTTTGGGCGAGCCCCCAAGATTGAACGGCAGCACCCACAGCGGCCAAACCATACAGAATGCAGGCCCATACCAAGAGGCTTTGTTCGGAACCCTTGATGAACGGCCAGCTTAATCTGGGGAACCAATTAGTTAATTGCTGTTTGATGATTTTGACTTTTGCGGCGATGATGTGGTACTGCGGCGGTGATGTGGCATTAGTTTTCATGCGCGATGCGGAGCCAGAAGGAGCATCCGTGCCGCTCTACCCGATCAAATGGGGGTGTCGACCAAAACGAGTCTGCACGTGTTTTGAGTTCGGGATCATTCGACACGAACCAAGCGGGGAATAGGGGCTGGTAGCGCTTGGGGTTGGCCATGAGGGCTACCGCTAAGGGATATTGCTCAGAATAGCCCCGTGCACACATATTTTCTGGATAGTCGTCGGGCAGAAATACATCATGGATGTGTACAATCACCCCTGGCCGTAGGCGGGGTAGAATTTCCATAAAAAAAACCGTGGAATCGGAATGGGGCAAAACCCGGTGCGAGTTGTCGACATACAATATATCCCCTGCGCTCAGTTCGGTGGCCCAGTCGATTTCGGCCTTTTCTAGGGGGATTCTCCGTATTTCATCGGCCAATGGCTCAATATCGGTACGCGGCTGTGGGTCGATGCTGATGATGCGCGTTGGTAATTTTCCTTGGGTTATGGCCATACGGGCTACACGGGTGGAGTTTCCCGATCCCACCTCCAGGTAGCGGAGTGGACGTAGGTGGATCAGCATGCCGTAGAGCGACATAATATCGAGTCCGGGAAGAAAACCGTTGTTCCAGACGGGACCCGACCAATTTTGGGGCACGGCATTGGATAAAGGTATAAGGGCAAGTTCTTTGGCATGCCCCATAAACTCCTCGAGCAATTTATGGTAGCCAGGCCGCCCAGATTGAATGAGCTTTTGGAGTTCGGGATGGGGACTTTGGCCGTGTCCGTATCTCGGCTTGAGATCGACCCGATAATCGAGAAACAAGTTTTGATAGCGTTCACTCAGGAATCGATACCAACTGCGTGCATCAGGTATTTTCATGATCTATTCATAATCTGTTCATTTGTTTTCCTCGACTCATTTTCGATGCAATTTCGATGCGATTTCGATTCATTTTCGATGCGATTTCGATTCATTTTCGATGCGATCTCGACTCATTTTCGATGCGATTTCGACTCATTTTCGATGCGATTTCGATTCATTTTCGATGCGATTTCGACTCATTTTCGATGCGATTTCGACTCATTTTCGATGCGATCTCGATTCACTCTCGATGCGATATCCCTCAATTTGGAATCTGATGTCCTGAACACATTAACCACGGACCATGGTAGAAATACGCGGTTTATTGAACAGCGTCTCATCACCTACCGCCTGAATGAGCCAATGAAAAGCAGTTGGGAGCACCTTCTTCCATGTCGGCAAATCATGTCGCCCGCCCTCCACTTGTTGATAAATCACATCTTCGCCCTGTTTATACCCCTTTTTAATCAATTCCGTAATTAAGTCCAAAGTATCATCGATCGAGTCTATGATACCGTTCTGGTTGCGATCATTGGTTTCATCGTGGGTACCCGCTTGCAGAAAAAATCTAGAGCCAATCCTGGGTGTACCCATTCGAATCATGCGGTGGGCTATACGGTCCTGATCGGTATAACCTTGGTCGAGATCGCGGCTTCGCCACCAAAATGAACCCGATAAACTGGCCGAACCAGCGAAATACTCGGGATATTTCCAAGCAAGATCGAATGCTGTGAGTCCACCCAATGAACATCCCACCACAAAACGGCGATCCGGAAGCGATGGGTAGCGCTCCAAATGTTCCAACCAAGGCAATAATTCATCCACCACAAAATGCGCATGTTGATGGGCAATTGAACCCCGCCCCTTACTATCGGCCTCGCCGATTACACCATATTCCTGCAGTCTCTTACCAGCATGTATAGCCACCACCAGCGGCAGGCGACCTACGCCCAGTTTTATCAACTTTTCGGGTAATTCTTGCACTCCCAAACCCTTCCAGTCCTGTCCGTCGAACACAATGAACACAGGGTCTTCACGCTGAAATTGATCAGGCACAAATAATTCCAGGGCAACCTCTCGTTCTAAATAGCTTGAAACCAAGCGCTTACTCGCATGCTTCCAATGAAGGTTGGCATCATTCTTCATGCTCAGCCTATTTTCGTGAGGGTAAAAGTTGAGAAAATTTCATCGCTAATTATATTATTCATTTATGCTTTGGCCAAAAATACTGAATCTCTGCCATCCAAAAATCGTAAAAATTAATATGCGATTAATTAACTAAAATAAATTAATTTTGCAAAACTTATTTTTACGGATATTTTTTATTTCTTCACTTCAAGCTGCTAGTGCAAAAATAGGATTTTTAATTCCTATTTTTTGCTA
>VFQT010001233.1_pt1 | contig 31911 bp, 29 predicted proteins | sample 3512381 | NCBI WGS metagenome assembly VFQT01 (sample SAMN10412376, study PRJNA504923) | tailings metagenome | isolation source: Relicate 2 Philex TSF3 active mining site | place: Philippines: Tuba, Benguet | collected 2017-08-29
CGAATGCTGATCTGCGGGTGGCGGCGTGTGCCGACGTGGTGTGTTCGTCGGCGACGAAGACGACCGTAGACGCCACCGGCTCCACCGGCCAATACACGTCGATCGCGATTGGCACCAACGGTTTCCCGGTCATCTCGTACTTCGACGTCACGAATGCTGATCTGCGGGTGGCGGCGTGTGCCGACGTGGTGTGTTCGTCGGCGACCAAGACGACCCTCGACACGGCCGGCGTCATCGGCTGGGAGACATCAATCGCCATCGGCACGAACGGATTCCCGATCATCTCGTATTACGACTTCTCGAATGGTGATCTTCGGACGGCAACGTGCAGCACAACGACTTGTTCGAGCTGGACTTCATCCGCGGTCGACACGACCGGCTTCACGGGAAGGGAGACATCAATCGCCATCGGCACGAACGGATTCCCGATCATCTCGTACTACGACAGCACGAATGGTTACTTGCGCGTGGCCGTGCCTTGGTGGACCGTCGGCGGCCGCTGAATACCTCCACGATCTGGGCGGGTTTCGTGACGGTATAGCGTGCGAAAGCCCCCAGAACGACGGGGTCACATGCGCTGGATGATGGTGGCGGTGCCCATGCCACCGCCGGTGCACATGGTGATCAACGCGGTCTCCTTGTCCTGACGCTCCAGCTCGTCGAGAGCGGTCTGAATGAGGATCGGTCCGCTGCCACCGATGGGGTGACCCAACGCGATCGCTCCACCGTTCACGTTCACGTTCTCGGGAGTGATGCCCAGCTCGCGCATGGCCTTCAACGGAATCGCGGCGAAGGCCTCGTTGATCTCCCACAGGTCGATGTCGCTCACCTTCATCCCCGCGCGCTCGAGGCACTTCTTCGATGCCGGAGCGGGAGCAGTGAGCATGATCACCGGCTCGGCGCCGGCCACCGCCGACATCACGATGCGCGCTCGCGGCTTCAAGCCGTGCGCCCTGGCGTACTCGGGGGTCGTCACCATGATCACTCCGGCACCGTCGACGACGCCCGACGAGTTGCCCGCGTGGTGCACGTGGTTCACGCCGGGGATCTGCGGATACACCTGCTTGCACATGTCGTCGAACGACTTCTCGAAGCCGTCCAGCACGCGACCGCCCAGACGCTCGAATGACGGCGCGAGACCGGCCAACGACTCCATGGTGGTGCTGGGGCGCAGGTGCTCGTCCTTGGACAACGCCACCGAACCGTCGGGGTTCAGGATCGGCACGATGCTGCGATCGAAGCGTCCCTCTTCCTGGGCCCGCGCGGCGCGCTTCTGGCTCTCGAAGGCCAGCGCGTCCACGTCCTCGCGGGTGAAGCCCTCGATGGTGGCGATGAGGTCGGCCGACACGCCCTGGGGCACCAGCGGGTACATCTCGCGCAGGGCGGCGTTGCCCACCGTGAAGTCGGGCGGGCCGCTGGGGGCGGGCCAACGCGACATGGACTCCACACCACCGGCCACCACCACGTCCTGATGTCCGGCCTGCACGGCCATGGCCGCCCACGACACGGCCTGCTGACCCGATCCGCAGAAGCGGTTGATCGTCACGCCCGGAGCCTCCACCGGCCAACCGGCGGCCAGCACGGCCATGCGGCCGATGCACGCGCCATGGTCACCGGCGTCGTTGCCGTTGCCGATGATCACGTCGTCGACGTCGGCGGGATCGAAACCCACCCGCGCCTGCAGGCCCTTGAGCACCTGGGCCAGCAGTTCCTGGGGGTGGATGTGGTGCAGGGAGCCGGTGTCCTTGCCCTTGCCGCGCGGACTGCGCACTCCGTCGATGATCCAAGCTTCGGCCATGATGACTCTCCTCGTCAGTGGGGACGAGGAAACCGTAGTGGACGCGGGCTCAGCCCCCTCGCCTCGATCCGCCTTTCAGGGTGCCGGGATGTCGAACCCGACGATCGCGCCTCCGTCGGGGGCGTTGGCCACGAAGGTCGTTCCACCGTGTTCGACCGCGGCCTTGGCCACGATGGCCAAACCGAGGCCCGAACCGGGCAGGGCGCGGGTGCCGATGGCGCGATAGAAGCGGTCGAACACGTGGGGACGGTCGGCGTCGTCGATGCCGGGTCCGTGGTCGCGCACCCGCACCGAGCCTCCGTCCACGTCGATCTCGACCGTCGTTCCCTCGGGGCTGTACTTCACGGCGTTCTCGACCAGGTTCGACACGGCTCGTTGCAGCGAACCCATGCGTCCGTCGACGGGGTTGCCTCCGAGGTCATTCACCGTGATGGAACGTCCCGAACGGCGCGCGGCGCGTTGGGCCACCTCGCGGGCCACCGCCACCAGGTCGACGGTGGTGACGGGTTCGTCGGTGGGGTTCTGATCGGTGGCCAGGTCCACCAGTTCGGCCGTGAGGTGGCTCAGTTCCTCCACTTCCGAACGGATGTCGGCCAGCATCTCGCGACGCTCGGACTCCGGGATGGTGTCGAACATCTCGAGGGCCTCGACGTTGGTGCGCAACGCGGTCAGCGGCGTGCGCAATTCGTGACTGGCATCGCTGATGAGCCGTTGCTGTTGGTCGAGAGAGGTGGACAGCGCGTTCATCATCGTCGAGAAGCTGCGGCCGAGGTCGGCCACTTCGCCCGAACCCGACACCGGAACGGTGACGGAGAGATCACGGGTGTCCGACACCTGTGTGGCCACCGCGCTGAGGCGACGAATCGGGCGTGAGATGCGGGCCGCGACGAACCACCCGACGGCCATGGCCAGGATCGTGGCCCCGAGGCCCGCCAGGATGAGCCGCCAGCGCATTCCGGCCAGCACTTCGCTCACGTCGTCGAGGTCACGGGCGGCCTGGAGCGCGCCGTTGGTGCTCCACGGGATGGTAATGACCCGGTAGTCGTTGCCGTCGGCCGAGACGGTGTGAATGTGCACGGAATCGATGTCGCCGTCGCCGTCGTCGCCGGCGGCTTGTTCGAGGTCCTCCTCGTCGATGGGCAACGCGGGGGAATCGGTGAAGCACGGCTCGCTGGTCCCGTCGGGATAGATCAGTTGCGCGGCGTCCACGGGTTGCAGCAACGCGAGCGGGCACACGTCGCTCTGGCGTGGCGGAGGAGCGGCGACGCCGTCGTCATGGCGGCCGTCATCGTCGTCCTCGTGATCCTCGTCGTCCTCGTCGTGATCACGGTCGAAGGCGCGACCCACCACGCGCTCGGCCGAATCCAACAACGAGCGGTCGATGCTCTCGTTCAACTCGGAGTCGGTGGAGCGATACGCGGCGACGCCACCTCCGGCCGACACCAACGCGGCGATGACGGCCATGGCCCCACCGATCTTCCAATGAAGCTTCACGCGCGTTCCTCCCAATCGGACTCCGAGGGCGGTCGAACCACGTAACCGACCCCGCGAACCGTGTGCAGCACGCGGGCCTCGCCACCCTCCTCGGTCTTGCGTCGGAGATACCCGATGTAGACGTCGAGCGAGCGTGATCCGGTCTCGAAATTGAAGCCCCAGATGCGGTCGTACAGCACGTCGCGCTCGAGGACGATGCCCACGTTGATCATCAACACCTCCAGCAGATCGAACTCGGTCTTGGTGAGGTGCAGTTCGCGGGGACCACGAAACACCGTGCGGGCCCGGGGGTCGAGGGTCATGTCGCCCACCGTGATCACGTCGGTGACGGCGTGCTCGTCGGCGGTGCGTCGCAACATGGCCCGTAGGCGCGCCGACAGCTCCTCCAGAGCGAAGGGTTTCACGACGTAATCGTCGGCGCCGGCGTCGAGCCCAGCCACGCGATCGGACACCTCGTGGCGAGCGGTGAGCATCAGGATCGGGAGGTGGCGGTGCTTCTCGCGGATCATCCGACACGCGGTGAGTCCGTCGATGTGGGGCATGGAGACGTCGAGGATCACCGCATCGGGTAACGACTTCGCCACGGATTCCAGTGCCTGCGAGCCGTCGTTGACGGCGGTGACCTCGTAGCCCTGGAAGCCGAGCGCGCGGGAGAGGCTGGTGCGCACCCCGGGATCGTCCTCGGCGATCAGGATGCGACTCTTGTGCGTGGGGTGTTGGGGCGACACGGGGTCAGCGTACGTCGCCCCTGCAAGAGGCGTGTAAGAAAGCCGTTCTTACACGTTTCTTGCCGTTTGTTGTGGTTGCTCTTGCGGGCGCTCGGGAGAGTGTGAACAGCCAAGGAGGCCATCATGATCAACCGCTCAGTCCCCATCACCGTCGCGATCGTTCTGGTCGGAGGCATCGGAGTCACCAGTGCGCTCGGTTCCCTCGGAGGGGATCCCACACCGGCGGTTCCGTCCACCGTCGTCACCCAACTCGACCCACCCGCCGCGGCGGCCTCCGAGGGTGCGGTGTCCACCGACGTCGCATCCTCGGCCCCGCTGGCCGCTCAGGCGCCCGTGGTCGTGGCGGATCTTCCCGGCGCCGCGCTACCGAACGGCGGCATCGTCCGCACCGACACCTCCAACATGCCGCCGGCGGGCTCGATCGCCCGGGGAGGAGACGACGATGACGATGACGACGGTGACGAGTACGAAGATCACGATCACGATGACGATGACGACGACGATCACGACGACGAAGACGAGCACGACGAGGACGACGACTGATGATCGCGATGGATGACCTTTCCGTCGAATCCCCGGTGTCGATTGCGCCGTCGATGATTCCGACTCCACCCGCCAGCCCGATGTATCTTCCGCGTCCGAGTCGACTCACCGACAACGACATCGCCGCGGTCCTGGCGGCCTATGTACTCGTGATCACCGGCATCTGGTCGGTGCACGGTGGTTTGGCCGATCTCGCGGGCGGTTGGTCGTCGGCGTGGAATTCCGTCACCGCGTTGAGCGGCCTGTGGACCTCGGCGGTGGCCCTGATGGCACTGGTGCTCGTCGCGCGCCCCAAGTCGCTCGAGCGCCGTTTCGGCTTGGACCGGATGTTCGTCTGGCACCGCGTGCTGGGTGACTCGATGGGGCTCTTGTTGGGCGTGCACGTGGCCGCCGCGGTGGTGGCCTGGTCGGCGGATTCCGGGCTGCGCAACGCCCTGGCCGATCTCACCGGTGGCACGCCTTACATGGCGTTGGCCACCATCGGGGCCGCGCTCATCGGGGTGGTCACGATCACCTCCCTTCGGTCCGTCCGTCAGAAGCTGGCCTACGAAACCTGGTACTTCGTGCACCTGTTGGCGTACGTCGGCATGGCGGTCTCGTTCGGACACGAGATCTACCTCGGGTCGGATCTGGCCGACGACCACGTCGCCCGCTGGTTCTGGGTCGGCATCCACGGGGTCGTGGTGTCGATGTTGGTGTTCTCTCGTTGGGGTCGCACCCTGGTGGCGGTCGTGCGCCCGCTGCGGGTTTCGCGCGTCACGCACGTCAATCACGACACGGTCGACCTCGAACTCACCGGGCCCGGTCTGCGACGACGCGAGGGCGATGCCGGACAATTCTGCTTCGTCCGCCCCCTGGCATCGGGTCTGTGGTGGCAGTCCCATCCGTTCTCGATGTCGGCGGCACCCTCCTGCGACCGCATCCGGTTCACGATCAAGGATCGCGGTGACGCCACCGCGTCCATCACCCGGTTGCGTCCCGGCGCCCGCGTGATCGTCGAGGGACCGTTCGGAGTGGTGACACCCGACGTGCTCGACGGATCGAAGGCTCTCTTCGTGGTCGGTGGCGTCGGTGTCGCACCGGTGCTGGCCATGCTCGAACGCCTCGGACCGGACCACGAGCCGATCGTCCTGTATCGGGCTCACAGCGAGAAGGATCTGATCCATCTCGACGACCTGCGATCGGCGGCCGAGCGGCTGGGTGGTCGCCTGCTCACTCTGGTCGGGCCGACCGCCAAGTTGGCGGTGAAGGATCCCTTCGCGGCCAAGGTGCTCACCGCGGCCATTCCCGACGTCGCCGACCGCGCGGTGGTGCTGTGCGGTCCCGATCGTCTGTTGCTGGCCGCTCGCGCCGGTCTGCGCGCCGCCGGCGTTCCCAAGGATCGCATCCATTCCGAACACTCCTGGTGGTGAACCCATGAACGACACGAATCGACCCAAGAACCGAGGACCCGTGAAGAGAAACGACACCTTCGCCCGCCGCGTCGTGCCGGCCCTGACACTGGTCGGAGTCAGCGGTGGTCTGCTGGCGGCACTCGATCGACCGAGCGACGGCTTGCAGACCGCGGCCGGCCCTCCGATCGGCACCGGTTCCACCGCCACCACGGTCACCGTGGTCGGTGCCACGGTGGCGCCCGACCCCATGGCGTCCACCGTGGCACCGACGGTGGTGCCTCAACAGAACACGTCGGCTCCGATGGGCAACGTTCCGATCACCGCGGCACCGGTGACGGCGGCGCCAGCGACCACCGTTCCTCCCGCGCCCACCCCCGCGGCGTGTGCGGGCATGGTGCTCGGTCCCACCATCAGCACCAAGTACGGACCCGTGCAGGTACAGGCCTCGGTCGACGGAACGGGCTACGTCTGTTCGGCGCAGGGCGTGGTGTGGCCGACCGAGGATCGCAAGTCGGTCGACATCAACAATCAGGCCATCCCGTTGCTCAACGAATGGGCGGGATACCAACACGATGCGTCGTTCAACTCCATCTCGGGTGCGACCATCACCTCCAAGGCCTACAAGCAGTCGCTGCAGGCCATCATCGACCAGGCCCGGGCCTGACATGACCACCTTGGCCCGCCCCGTCGTGCGCACGCACGTGGTGATGGGTTCGGTGGCCAGCGTGCACGTGCACGACGACATCGAACCCACCGTCGTCGACGAGGTGGTGTCCGGCGTCTTCGCCGAACTCGACCGACTGGAATCGATGTTCTCCACGTTCCGCCCCGACAGCGAGATCTCGCGGATCGGCGACGGCCGTCTGCATCACCTCGACGCCAGTCCCGAGGTGGTGGACGTGATGGATGCCTGCGTCTTCATGGAAGCGGTCTCCGCGGGGGCGTTCTCCTGTCGACGTTTCGACGGCTCGCTCGATCCGGCCGGATTCGTGAAGGGCTGGGCGGTCGAACGGGCGTCGCGCTCGTTCTCGCGGGCGGGCGTGCGCCATTGGTATCTCTCGCTCGGAGGCGACATGCAGATGGGCGAGCCACCCGTCGACGACGAGGGTCCTCGCGGATGGAAGGTGGGCATCGCCGACCCGCGCGAGCGCGGTCGGGTGGCCACCGGACTGCTGGTGCAGTCGGGTGCCGTCGCCACCTCGGGAACGTCCGAGCGCGGACGGCACATCGTCGATCCCCGCACGGGCCTCCCGTGCGAACACTGGGCGTCGTTCACCGTGTGCGGGCCCAGCCTCACCTGGGCCGACGCCTACGCCACCGCCGCCTTCGTGATGGGCGAGGAAGGTCTGGAGTGGGTGCATCGTTTCGACGGATACACGGCACTCGGAATCCGACCCGACGGGTCGATCGTCACGTTTCGCTAGACGCCGCGCATCACAGAGCGGCGGCCAACCGAGCTTCCTCGCGATGCCGCAGGGCGATGTTCACCTGCTGGCGCTCGAGCACCTGCTCGAGGGTCTTGGCCGATTGTGCGATCGGGTGGTCGACGAAGAACGCCCGGGCCTGCTCGCCGATCTCGACGGTGTTGAGCGTCGTCAACGGCTGCACCATGCGGATGATCGTGTTCACCGGGAAGGTGTCGTTGGCGTGCGTCCAGTTGTCGCGCACGAAGTCCCAGGCGATGCGACCGTTGATGCGGTTCTGCATGGCCCGGGCCAGCACGAACGGGGCGTTCTGGGACTTCACCTCTCCGCTCAGCGCGAATCGACAGGTCTCGGCGACCAGGTCGGCGTCGTCGAAGTCGGCCATCGCGTAGAGGTAACGCAGTTGTTCCTGCGGCGTGCGAGCGGTGCGGAACAAGTCGCGCAATCGGCGGTGATCGGTGGCCGCGCCGGTGGCGGCCAGCACGTTCGTGGCCGCGGCCGCCATCTCGGGATGGACGTCTCCGTCGTCGGTGAGAGAACTCTCGAAGATCGTTCGGCATCGCTCTCGGGCGTCGGAGTCGCCGGCGTTGACCGCCAGCAACGTCACGAGGAGTCCGCGCAGTTTCGCCCGCAGATCGTCGTCGGTCTCGAGCGAATCCCAGCCCACGTCGGCCACGGCGGGTGCCACCATGGCGCGCACCCGTTCGCGCAGGCGGGCCTGATGCGAGTCGGGGATGATTCGTGCCACGCCCCGCAGACCGATGGCGATGGCTTGCCAGACGGCCAGCTCGCGTTCGGACGAGAAGTCGGCGACGAAGTCCAGGTAGTCGATGGCCGCCAGACGACCGGCGACCACCGCGTTCCACGCGTCGTCGACCAGGTTGTAGCGCTCGACCGTGTTCATGCCGGCCACCACCTCGGGCGTGAGCCGGGCGAGCAACTCGGGGGAGTAGTCGACGCGATAGAAGCCGTGACCCTCGGCGTTGACGACGACGGGAGCGTTCGGGTCGCCCAACGGGATCCGCAGTTCGGTGCCGGTCAGGAGGTGTTTCGTCGTGCCGTCGCCCGAGCGCACGTGCACCGGCACGAGCCAGATCTGATCCGACGGGACGGAGGGATCGAACCCGAATCGCTGCTGCGTCAACACCAGGTCGTCACCGTCGACGCGGGCCCCGACCAGTGGGTAGCCCGGCTGCCAGATCCAGGAATCCATCAGGGCGCGCACGGGTTCGCCACCACCGTCGGACTCGACCACCGACTCGATGGCGTCCCACAGATCGGAGGTCTCGGTGTTCCCGTAACTGTGCGAACGGAGGTAATGGCGGATTCCGTCGCGGAACCGGACCTCGCCGAGGTACTGCTCGAGCATGCGCAGGATCGCCCCGCCCTTCTCGTAGGTCAGCACGTCGAACATGCCCTCGCAATCGTCGGGCGATCGCACCTCGAACTCGATGGGGCGGGTGTTGGCCAGCGAGTCGGTATCGAAGGCCGCGGTGCGGTCGAGGGAGAAAGTGGTCCAACGATCCCAGTCGGGTCGATAGGCGGCGCAGGCGGCGACCTCCATGAACGTGGCGAAGGCCTCGTTGAGCCAGATGCCGTTCCACCACTTCATCGTCACCAGGTCGCCGAACCACATGTGGGCCAGCTCGTGGCTCACGACGTCGGCGACGAGCTGTTGCTCGGACTGGGTGCTGGTGGCCGGATCGACGAGCAGGAGCGACTCGCGATAGGTGATGCAACCGACGTTCTCCATCGCTCCGGCCGCGAAGTCGGGCAGGGCCACCATGTCGATTTTGGCGTCGGGATACGGGATGCCGTAGTACTCGACGAACCAACGCAGGCTGCGGGCACCCACGTCGAGTCCGAACGCGGTGAGGTGGGACTTGCCGGGCACGTGCACCAGTCGGAGGGGGACGCCGTCCACGTCGACGGTCGGCGTGGCTTCGAGAGGTCCGACGACGAAAGCCACGAGGTACGTGCTCATGGGCATGGTGTCGGCGAATCGCACGAGGCTCTTGGCCCGTCCGTCGATCTCGACGATCGTGCGCTCGATCTCGGGTCCGTTGCTGATGGCCAGGTGGTCGGGCTCACAGGCGATGGTCACCGCGAAAACCGCCTTGAAATCCGGTTCGTCGAAACACGGGAACGCGCGCCGACAGTCGGTGGATTGCATCTGGGATGCGGCGATCACGTGTTCCGTGCCGTCGTCGCCCCGGAAGGTGCTGCGGTAGAAGCCGCGCAGCTTGTCGTTGAGCCGCCCGGTGAAGGAGATGTCGATCATCGCGGTCCCGGCGGGTATGTCGAGGGTGGTTCCGACGATGAGACGTTCGTTCTCGGCATCGAGCGCGTGCACCGCGATCGCCCCGTCGACGTGCACCGACGAGATCTCCAACTCCTTGGCGTTCAGCGCAATCAGTCGTGTGGCGGTCTCGACCGTGGCCTCGATCAGCACGCGACCGCTGAAAGTGGAGGCGGCGAGGTCGGGCTCGAGGTGCACCTCGTAGCGACGGGGAACCACGTGGCGAGGCAGGCGGAACGGGTCGAGATCGGAGCGGGACAGGGGAGCCGGGGTCACGTGCCAATGGTAGTTCGGGGCGCGCAACGGGCTCTTTGGCGCGAGCGGAGCCCTCGGGGCAAGTAGCGTGTCGTGACGTGCCCGACACCTCCGAACGACGACCGGCCCTGCACGGCGCGGCCCGTTACGACGTGGTCGGAATCGGCAACGCCTTGGTCGACGTGATCGCCAACGCCGGGGACGACTTCATCGAACGCGAGGCCCTCGTGAAGGGCTCCATGACCCTCGTCGACACCGATCGGGCGCTTCATCTGTACAAGGCACTGGGCTCGGCCATCGAGATGAGTGGTGGTTCCGCGGCCAACACCGTCTGCGGTGTCGCCAGTTTCGGTGGTAAGGCGGCCTACATCGGCAAGGTGAGCAACGACGACCTCGGGCAGGTGTTCGGTCACGACCTGTTGGCGGTCGGCGTCCACTTCAGCCCGGGCAAGCACATCGACCAGTTCCCGACCGGACGGTGCATCATCGTGGTCACCGACGACGCGCAGCGCACCATGAACACCTACCTCGGGGTGTCCAGCTATCTCGATCGTCACGACATCGACGAACAGACGGTGGCCGACGGTCGGGTGCTCTACATGGAGGGCTATCTCTTCGATCGCGAGGATGCCAAGGAGGCGTTCCGGCACGCCGCACGGGTCGCCCACGCCGCGGGTCGCGAGGTGTCGCTCAGCCTTTCCGACAGCTTCTGCGTCGAACGTCATCGTGACGACTTCCGAGCGTTGGTGACCGACGAAGTGGACATCCTGTTCGGCAACGAGGCGGAGTTGAAGGCCCTCTACGAACTGGATTCGTTCGACGACGCCGTCGAAGCGGTGCGTCGGGACAGTTCGTTGGCCGTCATCACCCGTGGTTCGCGGGGCACCTCGATCGTGACGCATCGCGAGGTCCTTCACGTCGACGCCGACGATGTGAAGCAGGTGATCGACACCACCGGTGCCGGCGATCTGTACGCGGCCGGCTTCCTGTACGGGTACACGAACGGGTACGACCTGATGCAGAGCGGTTGGTTGGGGTCCCTGGCCGCCGGCGAGGTGATCTCGCACATGGGTCCGCGACCGTTGGTCGAGTTGCGCACCCTCATGCCGGAATTCTGAGGCCGTGGTGTCCGAACCCCGGGCCGTCGCCGAGCGTTGGTTGGCCGCCGAGCCCGACGACGACATCAGGCGCGAACTGAGAACGTTGCTCGACGGTGAGGAATCGACGCTCGTGGAGAGGTTCTCGTCCGGTCTGGCGTTCGGCACGGCCGGTCTTCGCGCCGCGATCGGGGCCGGTCCGTCGCGCATGAACCGCCTCGTGGTCAGAAGGGCCGCGGCCGGGCTGGTGGATCATCTGTCGTCCACCGTTCCCGACGCCGCCGAACGTGGTCTGCTGATCGCCTGCGATGCGCGACACAAGAGCGTCGATTTCGCCCGCGACACCGCGCGGGTGGCGGCCGCTCGTGGCATGCGCGCGTTGTTGATCGACGGGGTGACGCCCACGCCGGTGTTGGCCTGGAACATCCCCCGTCTGAAGGTGGCGGCCGCGGTGATGGTGACCGCGAGTCACAACCCGCGCGAGGACAACGGATACAAGGTGTACCTGGGGCACGGTGCGCAGATCGTTCCGCCCGACGACGAGATGATCGCGGCCCGCATCGACGCCGTCGACGCCACCTCCGTGGCGATGGCCGACCTCCACGATCCGCTGATCCAGGTGTTGGGAGCGGAGGCCATCGAGGAGTACCTGCGTTGGCTGCCGGGAGTGCGACTGGTTCCCGGAGTGCGAGGCGCGCGCGTGGGGTACACGGCGATGCACGGCGTCGGCGGCGCGGTGTTGTTGGACGCCTTCCGCGCGTGCGACCTTCCCGAACCGGTGGTGGTGGAAGCCCAGCAACACCCGGACCCGGACTTTCCCACCGTCGCGTTCCCCAACCCCGAGGAGCCCGGGGCGATGGACATGGTGATCGAACTGGGTCGCCGCGAGGGCTTGCCCGTGGTGTTGGCGAACGATCCCGACGCCGATCGTCTGGGGGTGGCCATCCCCGTCGCCGGCTCCGACGACTGGCGTCTGTTGCGCGGGGACGAGATCGGTTGGCTGTTCGCCGATCACATCTTGCGACACACCGAGGGTGAGGACCGACTGGTGGAGACCACCGTGGTGTCGTCGTCGTTGCTGGGTGAGATGGCGGCCGCGCACGGGGTGCACCACCGCGAGACCTTCACCGGTTTCAAGTGGATCGCCGACGCGGCGATGAAGGCCGAGAATCTGCGACTGGTGTTCGCGTACGAACAGGCCCTCGGCTATCTGGTGTCGAACCGTCCCCTCGACAAGGACGGGCTGGCGGCGGCGGTTCTGTTGGCCGAGATCGCCGGACTCGCGCTGGCCGAGGGGACCACCATCGAGGGTCGACTCGACGCCATCGCGGCCACCCACGGCCGGCACGTCACGGCCGAGCGCAGCATCAAGATGGATCCGTCGTCGGGTTCACGTCTGGTTCGCGCGTTGGTGGCCTCGCCCCCGGAGACCGTCGGCGGTCGACGCGTGGTGTCGGTGCGCGACTATCCCGAGGCGAATCTGGTGCGTCTGTGGCTCGACGAGGAGGGCGGACGCGGAGTGCGGCTGCAGATCCGTCCGAGTGGCACCGAGCCCAAGGTGAAGTTGTACGGCGAAGGCGTCGAGATGGCCGCGGCCGATCTCGAGGAACTGCTGCGCGAACTGGCCGACATCGCGTCGTCGCTCGTCTGAGCGATTCGCGTCGGCCGAGCGTCACTCGGCGGTGCCCACCGGAGTGCCGTCGATGATCTGGTCGAGATACTCCGACAGCCCGTAGCCGACCTTGCCCTTGTGCTCGTCGGACACCATTTCCCAACGGGTCATCCCCTCGCTGATGCGGGTGGTGAGCCACTCGCCGTCGGGCGTCTGCCGTCGGTTGCGCAGGGGGATGAGGCTCATCACGTCGCCGGTGAAGCGCCATTCGCGATCGCTGCGACTGCTGCGCAGAACCGCCTCGATCTTGTCGTGGTACGTGTCCTCGCCTTGGAACACGGTGGTGATCTCGGCGTGGTCGCACAAGTGCATGCGGCCGTCCTCCCACACGAAACCGCCACGGGTGCCGGGGCCGTTCTTTTTGGCCACGCGCGAGAGCATGAAACCGAGATTGCTGTCGAAGTTGGCCGTGAGCCAGCGGTAGTACCACGGTGCCTGCCAGTAACGCGGCCCCCACGAATGATCGCGCAGGCCGAATCCGTTGATCTCCCACTCCTGGTCACCCACGCGGATGCTTCCGTGCGCCTCGACCAGTTGCTCGTAGTGGCCCTTGGCGAACTCCTCGCCCGGAGCCTCGTGCGGGGTGTCGGGTTCGCCGCCGAACATGCTGGCCCGCCCCTGACCGGTGAAGGTGATGTGGGCCTCGCACTCGGCGTAGGGGTTGTTCTTGAACGCGGTTTTGGGGTCGACCATCTGGGTGGGTTCGGCGAGCACGACGACCTTGCCGGTGAAGTCGATGCGCAGTTCCTCGAAGGGCTTCACCATGGTCCACGTGAGTCCGCCGGCATCGAGCCGGTCGTTGTTCTCGATGGTGGGGCGCTTGAACATGAAGGCCACCGAACCGTCGGGCAGGTAGATGCACACGGTCATCTCGGCGTAGCCCTCGTTGGCGCGGTTGCCCATGCGGAACCAGCCACCGACCTTGTTGACCGGGTCGAAACAATTGATGTACATGCTCTCGTTGAAGTTCGACTCGGGGCCGAGCTCGTGCATGTATTCGTCTTCAGGATCCAGTCGTACGCCCATGGGGCGAGGGTAGTCGCTCAAAAGAGGGTGAGTTGCTCCCAGGTGACGGCCACCTCGGTCACCGGGGTCCAGACGGCTTTGCGCCGTTTTCCGGGTCGCAGCACCTCGAGTTTCTCGGGGCGCAACGATCGGGCCGCGCCGTGGGAGTCGTGCACGGTGATGCTGCCGTCGCGTTCGACGCACGAAATGCGACCGGTCTGCCAGCGTCCGCGATCGGCGCGCCGGAATCGCACCTCTTCGCCGGCGACCAATCCGATGCGACGCAGAACGTCGGCTTGTTCGGAGGTGAAGCGAGGGGCCACGGTCAACGACTTCCGAACACGCGCGCCTGCAACTTGCGCATGCCGGCGAGCCAACGCTCGCGGTCGGCGGCCTTGCGTTGCTCGTAGTCGGCCACCTCGGGGTGCGGCAGGATGAGGAACCGCTCGTCGGCGATGGCTTGGGCCACCACCTCGGCGACGTTGGAGGGCTCGAGCACCACGCCGGCGGCGCGCACCACGTTGGTGGCTCCGGCGAAACCGCTGTCATCGCTCTGACGCAACATGTTGGTGTTCACCCCTTGCGGGCACAGACAACTCACCTTGACGCCCCGGTCTCCGTAGGTGATGGAGACCCATTCGGCGAAAGCCACCGCCGCGTGTTTGGTGACCGAGTACGGACCCGAACCGATCTGACTGAGCAAACCGGCGGCCGACGCGGTGGAGCAGAAGTATCCGCGTCCGCGGGCGAGCCAGTCGTCGATGAGGAACTTCATGGCCCAACGGTGAGCGTGGATGTTGACGGCGAAAGCCAGGTCCCACTGCAACTCGGTGGTGGATTCCAGCAACGTGCCGCCACCCACGCCGGCGTTGGCGAAGAAGAGGTCGATTCCCGGGCCGCCGTCGGATTCGAGGAACTGGCGGGCGACCGCCACCAACTCGCGGTTCGCCTCCTCGGTGGAGACGTCGGCGGCGACGGCCAACACCGAACCGGGACGTATCGCGTTCAGCTCGGCGGCCAGGGACGAGATGCCCGTGTTGTCGACGTCGGTGGCCACCACGCGGGCGCCGGCGGCGTGGAAGCGCCGAACCAACGCGTCACCGATGCCTCCGGACGCTCCGGTGACGACGGTTCCGGCCCCGAGCAAGTCCATGCACCGAATCGTAGGTCGTGGGAGTCGGAGGGAACGACGCGCCGGCGGGTTCGTGGCGGTCGTCGAACGGGGGTGCCCGATGTGTCCGACACCTCAGGACTACGATGCACACATCGAGCCCGAACGTGCGTTACGTTCACCGAAGGGTTTCCGGTTCCGGGTCCACCGGGGTCGGTCACGATCGACAGGGAGAATCCGATGACAGCTCAGGTGGCCGAAGAAATCGCCGAACTCGACATCAACGACATCAAGGTCGTGTCGGCCGAGGTGATCGATCGCGCCCTGGCGACCATCGACTCCGCCCTGGCCCAGATGGTGCGACGCGAATTGGTGTCCGCCGACGAGGTGAGCGACCTGTTGCTCGACGTGCGCAACCTGCTCACGTCCGCCGTTCGCGGCTGAGTCCTCAGGACCTCGGCGGCCGAGTGGCCGTCGACTTCTTGCCCGGGCGGCGTTTGGGCCGCACCGCGCCCACGACGTCCTCGAAGGAGTCCTGCAGACATTCGCGCAACACCTCGGGGTGAGTGATCGCGCCGGCGTCCATGTTGAGGCCCATGTCGAGGCTGCCCACGTGGGACAGCAGCGTGAGATTGAACGCCACGCCACCGAGGGGGCCGAGCGGGAAGTTGTTCACGATTCGTGATCCGGCGACGTACACCGGGATCGGGGTGCCCTTCACGTTGGAGGTGGCGAAGTCCACCGTTTGGGACTGCAGGCGGGCCACCCGGGTGACGAGAGCGGTGGGAAGGGTCGTGGCCAGGCTGGCCGCGGTGCCCACGAGCGAGGCGGCTGATCCGCCCGAGGCCTCGAGCGTGGCGGCGTTGACCAGAGCGAAGCGTTCGCGCACGTCCATCTCGGCGGTGGGCACCAGCATGCGCACCAGGGAGAACGCGTTGGTGGCTTCCCCGTCGCCGATCTGCTTGCGCGTGCTGATGGCCATGGACGCGCGCAGGTGGTCGACCGGTGCCCCGAGGGCCCGGTGATAACGACCGGCGGCGTCGGCCGCGGCGCTGAGCAACACGGTGTTGAGCGTGCCGCCGAGTGACCGCGCGGCGTCGCGACACTCCGAGAAGGGTGCGCTGAGCACCTCGGCCCGTCGACGAAGGGAACGAACGCCCCAGAGCGGGGATCGGGCCGGTTCCACGTCGGTCATCTGGCCCAGAGCGGAACGCAGGGAGTCGATGGTGGCCGAACCGTTGGCGGGAATCTGGGTGGGGTCGGCGATCAGTTCGCGAATCTGTTTGGCGAGAGCCATGGGCACCTTGAGCGGACCCGACAACATCTCGCGCCACAGGTCGATGTTGAGCATCGACGAGGCGTCGGTCGAGGGTTCCCAATGCAGCGGTGCGGGCTCTGGAGCTTCGCGCTCGAAGTCGAAGAACTGCAGCGACAACTGCACGCTTCCCTCGCCGTCGGCGATGGAGTGGTGCAATTTCTCCACCAGCACGGCACGATCACCGTCGAGACCCTCGATGACGACGAACTGCCACAGCGGTCGGGTGCGATCGAAGGGATCGTTGGTGATGAGCGTGGCCAGATCGAGCATCTGGCGCATGGAGCCCGGTGCGGGCAACGAGACGCGTCGAACGTGGTAGTCGATGTCGAAATCGGGATCGTCCACCCACACAGGTGGCGTGAGGTTGGCGGGGGAGGACTGCACGCGCTGGCGCAGACGGGGAATGGCGACGCAGGCGCGTTCCATGCGTCGCCGCAGACGATCGAAGTCGGGGGCCCGATCGAGCACCGAGAGGTTGGCGAATGTCGAGGACAGATACGGGTCCTTGTCGAGGCGCCACATCAGACCCTCGGCTTCGGACATCTTGCGATCGAAGCGGATCCCGGTGCTCACTCCGCCAAGGCTACGGTTCGCCGGGGCTACGGTTCACGGGCGATGAGGCGATTCTCGGGGGCGAAGGCGCCGATTCTGGCGGTGGTGCTGTCGGTGGTGCCGACGGCCTGCGGCGAGGAGTCCGCGTCCACCCCAGTGGATCCGATGGTGGCCCTGCTGGCGACCTCGGCACCGATGATGGACGTGGCCAGCGGCGAGGATCCGTGGGAGGTCGCGGTGTGCCGGGTGCCGCGGGGCGTGGCCGACCCGATGTACGCACCTCTCGACGATCGGATGGATCGCGACGCCGCCGAGATCGTCGACCTGCTCGCGCCCGTGACCGAGTACTACCGACGCTGGTCGGGCGGTCGTTACGAACCGCGGTTCGAGGCGGCGCCTCGAGAGGTGTCGATCCTGGCCGACGAGACGTCGCAGCAATGCATCGACCGCGCCTTGGAGCAGTCGTCGCCCACGGCCGCCGGAGTGTTGGTGGTGGCCGACGCGCAACACGCCGAGGACGCCGAGGGAGGCCGCGGAGGACCGGGCACGTCGTGTATCGAGGAGTGTTCGGCGCGGACGACGCGCCGCTTCGTGTACGTGGGTGCATCCGACTTCATGCCGGTGTGGGAGGACACGCCACCACTCGACCTCGTCGAGCACGAGCTCGGTCACGCGCTCGACTGGCCGCACAGTTCGTTGTCGGCCGACGGACTGGACGAAGTGCGATACGACAGTCCCTACGACCTCATGAGCGACAGCGCCGCGTCGCGCCGAGTCGACGACGGAACACGTCACGGGCCGGGGATCCTGGCGGTGAACCTGATGGCGGTCGGATGGATCGACCGGGTCGAGAGTTGGCGGCGTGGTGACGAGGCGCGCGTCGTCGAATTGAACGGTCGATCGGATCATGCATCGGATGGTCCGATGCTGGTGTTGCTGGCGATCGACGACACGAACTTCTACTCGGTGGAATTGATATCGGCCACGGGGGACGACGCGTTCCACGGATCCGACCTGGTGCTCATCCATCGCATCGAGATCGTCGGATCGGTGGGCTTCGACCGGCGGCAGTACGTGGCCTCGTCGCCGCTGCGCGCCGGCGAGGAATGGACCGCGGACGGTTTCGTGGTGCGGGTGTCGACGATGGGTGAGGGTCGGGCGCGAATCGAGATCAGCGGAGACGCTTGAGGATCGGTCGCACGAGCAGACCGAGACCGAGCCCGACGACCGCACCGCCGATGACGTCGCTGGCGTGATGGATGCGCACGACCGAACGACTGGTGCCCACCACGGCGGCCAGACCGAACCAGAGCGGCGCCGACTTCTTGCCGTCCCAGGTGGTGAGCACGGTGGCCGCGAACACCGCGGAGCTGGCGTGCCCGCTGGGGAAACTGCTGGTGGAGGGGGTTCGCACGTCGAATCGATCGTCGCCGCTGGAGGTGGGACGTTCGCGCTTGAACAGGCGCTTCACCCCCTGGTTGACGATCAGGGATTCGGCCCCCAGTAACGCCGACAGCGCGACGGCCTGCGTGGCCCTCTTGCCGCTGGTGACGCCGCGTGCGGCGCCCACGAGATGCCAGATGAGGCTGAAGTCGCCGAGATGACTGGCGGCCTCGAACACCCGGGCCACCGCCGGACGGTCGCGCAGGAGTTCGAGTCGCTCGTCGACGCGCAGATCGAAGCGGTCGACCGACGGGCCGAACGCGCCGGAGCCCGGAGTGGTCGCCTGTCCGGATCCGACGACTTCGGTCATGGTGCGGTCAGGGCTCCAAGGTGTCGGCGAAGGTGTCGATGATCCGCGCGATGCGCGCCGGGTCGACCATGGGTCCGAAGTGATCGAGGTCGCTGTACTCGATGTGGTTGCCCTTCGGGAGACGATCGGCGATGGCCTCGGCGAAACCGGAGGGTTGGAAGGGTTCGGGATGTCCGCTGAGAACCCACACCGGAATGTCGATCTCGGGCAACTTCTTCCACAGGTTCGGGATGTTCGGATTCTTGAAGTTCTCCGACTCGAGTTCGGGGGAGCACTTGAGGTGCATCTGCCCGTCGTCGCCCTTGCGGAATCCGCCCTGCACGTAGGCCTCGAGGGCCTCGGGGGTGAAGTGGGACATGGGGAGCTTCGAGGAGTAGTTCTTGATCGCCTCGTCGAGCGACTTGAACGACGGCTTGCGACGCGCGGCGCCTTCGGCCAGAACGTTGGGACGGTTGGCCGGACGGCGGACGTCGTCGGGGAAGAGGATGGGTTCGTACAGCAGGAGACCACGGAAGAGTTCGGGGTTCTTCATGGCGGCCAGCAACAAGGTGGCACCGCCCATGGAGTGACCCACGCCGATGATGCCTCCCTTTTCGGAGACGGCCTTGGCGGCGGCGATGGCGTCGGCCGCGTAGCCGGACCAGGCGACCTTCCAGTCCTTGGGGGCGGCGGTGTCGCCGTGTCCGCGGTGGTCGTGGGCGTAGCAGTGGAAGCGCTTGACCAGATGGGCGGCCACCGGCTTCCAGCACAGGCCGTGGAACCCGTTGGCGTGGGACATCAGCATGTGGGGGCCGGTGCCTCCCAGATCGTGGAGTTCGACTTTGACGCCGTTGGCGGATGCGACTTTCACGATTGTGTACCCATGATTCCGTTCGTGACCAAGGAGGAGAATTCTACGGGCGACGGGGCGATCTTCGACGCCGCCCGTCCCCCCACCCCGTGCACAAAATGCGACAAATTGTCGCTTTGTGTACACGAGCCGTGTACACAAAGCGACAATTTGTCGCATTTAGGTGGGTGAGTGGGAGGGGTCGCGGGGGAGGCCCAGCAGGCGTTCCCCGATGATGTTGCGCTGCACCTGGCTCGTCCCGCCCGCGATCCGACCGCCGGGCGCCGACAGCAACCCGAACGCGTCGGCCCCCTCCAGAGTGGCCTCCACCCCGGCGATGTCGGCCCGCAGCATCGCCGTGTCGAACATCATCTCGGTGATCCCCAGCTTCATCAGCGACGCCGCGGTCGAGGCCACCGGCCCCTGTCGTTGGGCCATCGCCTTGTAGGCCATGCCCTTGGACAACAACTTGGTCAGATCCTGCGTTTCTGTCGCGCTCAATTCGCGCCCGTGTGCCAGCCGTGAGATCGACTCCAGCCGCCGCTCGAGCGAGATGACGCTCGTGCCGATGTGTCCGCGTTCCGAGGTGAGCACCGCCATCCCGACGCCCCAGCCCCCGTGCAACGGTCCGAGCAGGGCATCGGCGGGTAATTCGACGTCGGTGAAGAACACCTCGTCGAACTCGGCCTCACCGGTCATCTGCTTGAGCGGCCGGATCTCGATGCCGGGCAGGCTCATGTCCATCAGGAAGAAACTGATCCCCTTGTGCTTGGGTGCGTCGACGTCGGTGCGGGCCATGAGGATGCCCCAGTTGCTGTAGCGACCACCGGAGCACCACACCTTCTGTCCGTTCACCACGTATCGATCGCCGTCGCGAACCGCCCGCGTGCTCAACGAGCCCAGGTCGCTGCCGGCGCCCGGCTCGCTGAACAACTGACACCACACGTGATCGGCGCGCAACGTCGCCTCGAGGTGCAGCTCTTGTTGTTCGGGCGTTCCGAACTTCTGGATCGCGCCTCCGGCCAAGACCAGACCCACCATGTTGAACACGCCCGGCACACCGGCCAACGCGCACTCGTACAGCCACTGCGCCTGGTGGGTGGCCGTGAGCCCCCGACCGCCGAACTCGGTGGGCCAGTGGATTCCGGCCCAACCCGAAGCGAAGAGGTGTCGCTGCCACGCGAGACCGGACTCCACCAGATCGGGCGGGCAGATCGCGCCGTAGTCGCGCGGCGCCACGGACTTGTTGGCGGCCAGCCACTCGCGTGCCTCGCTCGCGAAATCCTCGACGTCGATCATGGTGTCGCCCCTCTCACTCGCGCGCTCGGGCCCTCGAACTCACTTGAAGAACGGAAGGAACAGCGCGGTCTCTTCGCCCAGATTGCCCGGCACGGAGTAGGTGGAACGATCCGTGATGGTGTCCCAGTTTCCCTGCACGTCCTCGGGCGTGAGTGCGGGGTTGTAATACCCGTTCGTCTCGCCGAGGAAGACTTGGGCCACGCGGCCGCCGCCGACCGAGAAGAGTTGACCGCTCACCGGGCAGTCCTCGTGGGCCAGGAACGCCACCAACGGGGACACCAGACCCGGATCGAGCTTGTCCTTCAGCCCGCCGAGGATGTTTTCGGTCATGCGCGTCATCGCCAACGGCGCGATGGCGTTGGCCTTGATGTTGAACTTCGCACCCTCGACGCCGAGGACGCGGGTGAAGCCCACCAGGCCCATCTTCGCCGCGCCGTAGTTGGTCTGACCGAAGTTTCCGAACACACCCGCGGCCGACGAGGTGGAGATGATCCGTCCGTAGCCCTGCTCGCGCATGCGCACGAACGCCGGCTTGGTGACGTAGAACGCGCCCTTCAGGTGGACGTCGAGAACGGGGTTCAGCAGGTCGGGCTCCATGTTGTGGAACGCCTTGTCGCGCAGGATGCCGGCGTTGTTCACCACGATGTCGACGCGACCGTAGGTGTCGATCGCCGTCTGGACGATGGCCTCGCCGCCCTCGGGGGTGGCCACCGAATTGTGGTCGGCCACGGCCTCGCCACCGGCGGCCTTGATCTCGTCGACCACCTTTTGCGCCGCCGAGGCGCTGGCACCGGTGCCGTCGACCGAACCGCCGAGATCGTTGACCACGATGAGGGCGCCGCGCTTGGCCATGAGCAAGGCGTGCTGACGACCGAGCCCGCCTCCCGCTCCGGTGATGATCGCGACCTTGCCGTCGTATCCGAGTGCTGACATGTGTACCGCTCCTGGTTCGTGTCCGAGGAGTCGACCCGGACGATGGGGGATGAATCGCCGTCGGACGTTAGCCGAGCGACTTCGCGGCCCGCTCGGTGAGCGCCTTGTAATCGAGTTTGCCGTTTCCGGCGCGGCCCACGGTGTCGACGACCACCACTCGCTTGGGGGCCTTGTACGCGGCCAATCGGGAGCGGACATGGGCGATGATCGCGGCTTCGTCGACGGTCCGGTCGGGGAGGGGTTCGACCAGAGCGGTGATCGATTGGCCGAAGCGGTCGTCGGGCAGACCCACCACCGCGGCGTCGGCGACGTCGGGGTGCAACTTCAGCACCTCCTCCACCTCCTCGGGGTACACCTTCTCGCCACCGGTGTTGATGCACTGGCTGCCGCGTCCGAGCAACTGCACGGTTCCGTCGGCGTCGACCGTGGCCCAGTCGCCGGGAATCGACCAACGGACTCCGTCGTACTCGACGAAGGTCTTGGCTGACTTCTCGGCATCCTTGTAGTAGCCGATCGGCGTGTGCCCGCGCAGTGCGACGCGTCCCAACTCCCCGCTACCCGGCATCACCTCGCGCCCCTCCTCGGTGAGGACCTTGGTACGCGGACCGAGTTGGAAGGTGGCGGTGCGGGCCGAACCGTCGGCGGTTGTGGTGTTCTGTGCCATGCCGATGGCCTCGGACGAACCGAGCGCGTCGACCATGATGAGGCGCGAGTTGTGGCGCAGCAGACCCGCCTTGGTCTCGGCGGCGAACATCACGCCACTCGAGATGATGACGCGTAGTGATGCCGTGCTCCAGCGGTCGGGTTCGGCATCGAGCGCGCGCAGGATGGGCTTGGCGAAGGCGTCGCCGACGATCGACATGGAGTTCACACCGAGTTGGTCGATGGTGTCGAGCAGTTCGACGGGATCGAACTTGCGACCGCGCATGGTGACGATCGAACCGGCCACCATCAGGTTGCTCATGGCGTTGAACAGACCGGTTCCGTGCATCAGCGGTGCGGCGGGAAGGTTGCGCGGTCCGACCTTGACGGTGCGCGCCAGAAGGGCATCGGAGTCCGGAACGGGCGGAAGCTTCACGCGGTTCGCGTCGTCGAGCGCGAGCAACAGGTCCTCCTGACGCCACATGACGCCCTTGGGCATGCCGGTGGTGCCGCCCGTGTAGATCAGCAGAAGGTCGTCGCCGGAACGTCCCCACGGTGCCACCACCGGTCCGGCGGTGCCGGTCGCGGCCGCGGCCTCGTAGTCGGTCGCCCACCCGGGGCAGGGTCCACTTCCGTCGTCGACCCACAACCACGAGGCGACGCGGGGCACGCGGTGACGCAGGCCGTCGATGGTGTCGGCGAAACAGCCGTGGAAGACCACGGCCACGACATCGGCATTGTCCCAGATGTAGACCAGTTCGTCGGCCGTGTAGCGGTAGTTGGTGTTCACCGGGGCGAGGCCCGCCTTGAACGTGGCCAGGATGCTCTCGAGGTACTGCGGACAGTTGTACATGTACTGTGCGACCTTGTCCTGGTGCGACGCACCCGACGCGATCAGGGTGGAGGCGATGCCGTTCGCGCGGCTGTCGAACTCTGACCAGGTGTGGTCGACCCGCGACCCGTCGCGGTGCGAGAAGCCGTATTGGGCGGGTGCGTCGGGAATCGCTCGGGCGATGGCCTCCCAGGAGTCGGCGAAGTTCCACGTGGGGCTGGGTCCGAGGACGGGCACGGCTGCGATGGTACGCCGTGCACCCGGTCGGGAATACTCTCGCCACATGGATTTCCAGATGCCCGCCGCCGACGATCCGCGTCGCGTCGCGGTGCGCGACTGGATCGCCGCCAATCCCCGTCCGAGCGGGCGACAGTTGGCCGAGGCCGGATACGTCGCCCCGCACTGGCCCGCGCCGTACGGCCACGACGCCGATCCCATTCACCAGTTGATCATCGACGACGAACTCGCCAAGGCCGGTATCCGTCGTCCCGCCAACCCCATCGGAATCGGATGGGCGGGCCCCACCATTCTGTACGCCGGCACCGAGGAGCAGAAGCGTCGTTATCTCCTGCGGCTCCTCTCCGGCGAGGACTTCTGGTGTCAGCTGTTCAGCGAGCCCGGCAGCGGAAGCGACCTGGCGAACCTGGGAACCCGCGCGGTTCGTGACGGTGACGAATGGATCGTCAACGGGCAGAAGATCTGGACCAGCGGGGCACAACACGCGAAGTACGGCATCCTCATCGCCCGCACGAACCCCGACGCACCCAAGCACAAGGGGGTGTCGTACTTCGTCTGTCCCATGGACACTTCGGGCATCGAGATCCGTCCCATCAAGGAGATGACCGGGGCGTCGACGTTCAACGAGGTCTTCTTCACCGACGTGCGCATCCCGGCGGAGAATCTCGTCGGCGACGTGGACGAAGGGTGGCGTCTGGCCAAGGTGACGCTCGGAAACGAACGGGTCTCACTGTCCACCGGTGGAGTGCTGTGGGGGAGCGGACCCACCGCGCTCGAGATGCTCGATGCGGTCCGCGAACGCGGGCCGGTGGTCGACCCGGTGATGCGTCAACGATTGGCGGGCGTCTACATCGAGCACGTTCTGCTCGACCTGATTCGCATGCGGACACTCTCCGCCCGACTGCGCGGCGAGCAGCCCGGCCCCGAGGCCAGCATCCGCAAGATCCTGGCCGACGAGCACGGACAGAACGTCATGGAAGTCGCGCGCGACGTCCTCGGCGCCCACGCCCTGTTGCGACAGAGCCACGACAACTCGGCGCGTGGCGAGCACAACGGACTCGGCGGTGGTGGTGGCGTGGGCTTGCGTTCGCTCGACCACCCGGGCTGGTTCGACGGCTACATGTTCGCCCGCTCCCTCACCATCGGTGGCGGAACGGGCGAGGTGCAGCGCAACATCGTGGCCGAACGGGTGCTCGGTTTGCCTCACGACATCGATGCCCTGGCGGGCCTGACGTGGGCGCAGACCCAGAGACGGGAGACGAAGACGTGAACAATCCTCCGCGGCCACGCGCCAAGCCCGAGCGGCCGACGCATCCGACGAAGATCGCCCTGCTCGAGGCCGGACGAACCCTGGCCGCCGAACACGGTCTCTACGGGTACACGGTCGAGATGTTGTTGGAACTGTCCGGCATCTCCAAGGGTTCCCTGTACCACCACTTCGCCGATTTCCCGGACTTCGTGGAGTCGGTGCAGGTGGAGATCTACGCCGAGTCGGTGAAGGTCGACATCGAGAACGCCCGGGCCGCGTTCGAACGGGCCGCGAACAAGGTCGACTTCCGTCGGTTCATCGGGGCGGTGGTGGGATCGGCCTTCCTACCCGATCGGCCCGATCTGCGTCTGTTGCGCGCCAGCATGGTGGGGGCCACGCGCGGTCGTGAGGAGTACCGGGCCCGTCTCGGGGCCGAGCAGCAGCGGCTGCGCGAACTGTTGGCCGAAGTGATCGAACAGGCCCAGGCCCGGGGTTGGGTGCGCCCCGACGTGCATCCCGACACTGGCTCGGCCTTCATGCTGGCCTACTCCTTCGGGCTGGTCATCGACGAGGTCACCGGCCAGCCGGTGGACCCCCAGGCGTGGCAGGACCTGGTGATGGCCTTCATGGACCGGGTCATGCTGGTTCACGACTGACCGGTGGCGCACCCCGCTCCGGTGGGGCGATACCCTGATTCCATGGCCCCCCATGCTCGTCTCTCTGGTCTTTCACGGTCACGTTCGCGTTTAGCGTCAATTGTCGTGGTCGCCTCATGTGTGGCGATCGCCGCGTGTGGCGGGGAGGACTCCGACCCGGCTTCCTCGTCGGCCATCGACACGGCGAACGCCTGCCCTCTGCGCTCGGCGGTGGAAGACGGTCCGCTGATGATCGCCACCACCGTGGCGCCCATCACGAGCATCGCGGCCAACATCGCCGCGGGGACTGACACCCGCATCATCGGGGTGGTTCCCGAGGGAACCAACAGCCACACCTACGAGCCGCCCCCCAGCGTGGCGGCCACCCTCGAGCAGGCACACATCGTGTTCATCAACGGGCTGGGTCTGGAAGACCCCACCCGCGAGTTGGCCGACGCGAACCTCGCCGAGGGGGCGGTGGTGTGCGAGTTGGGCACGGCGATCCTTCCCGAGGACGAATGGATCTTCGACTTCTCGTTCCCGCAAGAGGGCGGCAAGCCGAACCCGCACGTCTGGACCAATCCGCCGATGGCCGGTGACTTCGCCGCTCTGCTGCGCGACTCCTTGTCGGCCGCGGACCCCGACAACGCGGCAACGTACGCCGGCAACTACGAGGCATTCGTGGCCAAGGTCGACGCGCTCGACGCGGCGATGGCCACCGCTTCGGCGACCCTCGACGAATCGCAACGTCAGCTCCTGACTTACCACGACGCCTACGCGTACTTCGCCGACCATTACGGATGGACGGTCATCGGTGCCATCCAGCCGTCGTCTTTCGAGGAGCCCACGCCGCGCGAGATCGCGGACCTCATCACGCAGGTGAAGGAGTCGGGCGTGGCGGCCATCTTCGGAAGCGAGGTGTTCCCGTCGAACGTGCTCGAGCAGATCGGTGGCGAGACGGGCGTGCGTTACGTCGACGTGTTGCGCGATGACGACCTGCTCGGAGCGCCCGGCGACCCCGAGCACTCGTGGTTGGGACTCATGCGCTTCAACTACGTGACGATGGTCGAGGCCCTCGGCGGTGACGCCAGCGCGTTGACGACCGTCGACGTCTCCGACGTCGGCCCCGACACCGCGGAGTACCCGCAGTGAACACCGCGCTCGCCACCGCGCCGCTGGTGCGGTTCGACCACGTGTCGTGCTCGTACGGCAACGGTCCGGTGATCGAGAACGTCGACCTCACGGTGGCGCCCGGCGAGTTCGTGGGCATCGTCGGACCCTCGGGGTCGGGAAAGACCACGTTGTTGCGCGCCATGCTCGGATCGGTGAAGCCGGTGCACGGTTCGGTGATGCGTTCCGCGGGCCTGCGGGTGGCCTACGTGCCCCAACTCGAGACCGTCGACTGGAATTTCCCGGTGACGGTGTCCGAGGTGGTGGCCATGAGCCGTCCGCAACGTTCGTGGTGGCCGAGGTTGCAGGCCGACGAGAAGTCCGAGATCGAGCGCGTCCTCGAGCATCTCGGACTGGCCGGTCTATCGTCGCGCCATATTCGCGAGTTGTCGGGTGGACAACAGCAACGGGTGTTCCTGGCCCGGGCCCTGATGCAGAAACCCGATCTACTGGTTCTCGACGAGCCCACCGCCGGCGTCGACGTGCGCACACGCCACGAGGTGCTTCACGTGTTGGCCGATCTCAACGAGTCGCGGCCCGATCGTGGAGACGGTGAGTCGGGCATCGCCATCGTTCTCACCACCCACGATCTCAACGGTCTGGCGGCGCACCTTCCCCGATTGATCTGCTTCAACCGGACCGTGGTGGCCGACGGTGCACCGAGTGAGGTGTTGAAGCCCTACTTCCTCGAGCGCACCTATGGCGCCCCCATGGAGGTGCTGCAACACGGCGGTATGCCGGTGGTGCTCGAGCAGGGCAGCGACGAGTTGCGTCTGCGACTCAGCCGACGCGGAGCCTGAGAATGACCGCCGTCGACCTGCTCGAACCGTTCTCGTTCGAGTTCTTCCGCAACGGATTGCTCATCGCCACCTTGGCCGGCGCTTTGTGCGGTCTGATCGGCGTGTTCGTGGTGTTGCGCAGCATGAGCTACATCGGCCACGGTCTCAGCCATGCCGTGTTCGGTGGTGCGGCCCTGGCCGCCGTGCTGAACGTCAACTACTTCATCGGGGCCGGCGTGTGGGGCGTCCTGTCGGGTCTCATGATCGGTCGCGTCTCGCGCAAGCGCATCATCGGGGCCGACGCGGCCATCGGTGTCATCACCACGGCATCGTTCGCGGTGGGTCTGGCCCTCCAGGCGCGTTTCGGTCAGGCCAAGCGAAGTATCGACGCGGTTCTCTTCGGCAACGTGCTCGGCGTCTTCACCACCGACATCCTCGCCGTGGCCGCCGTGGGCGTGGTCAGTGCGGTGGTGGTCGTTCTGTTGTACCGCAAACTGTTGTTCACCACGTTCGACCCCGAGGTGGCCGGTGTCAGCGGAGTCAACGTTCCCGGCATGGAAGCGGTGCTCATGATCCTGCTGTCGGCCACCATCCTGGTGACGGTGAGGGTGATCGGGGTCTTGTTGATCTCGGCCCTGCTCGTGCTGCCGGCGGTGACGGCCCGACTGCTGACGAACTCGTTCGGACGGATGTTGTGGTTGTCGCCGGTGTTGGGTGCGGTGTTCGGAGGGGTCGGCATGTACGCCAGTTGGTACGCCGACGTCCCGAGCGGCGCGGTCATCATCATCGCCGGAACCATCGTGTTCATCGCGGTGTACACCGCCGCGGGCGTTCGTCGTCGTGCGCGCGTGGCCGGCATGGACCACCACGGTCCGTCACTGCGGTCCGCGTAGCACCCATTCCACGCCCTGGGGCGTGTCGCGCACTTCCACGTCGACCGCCGCCAGACGATCACGGATGAGGTCGCTCAGGTCGTAGCGCTTGTCGGCGCGCACCGCGGCCCGCAGTTCCAGCAGTACCCCGATGTAGGGCCCGATCACGTCGCGTGGATCGGCGAGTCCGCCCACGGCGGCGTCTCCCAGCCGAACGATCATGGACCGCAACGCGGAGTGCGCGTTGTCCATGTCGGTGCTCTGCAGCGTGTCGGCCGACCAGTTGCGGATGGATGTCTCCAGGTCGAGGGTCGCCCGCGCGGCGTCACCGGCCCGTCCCGCGGCGAGGGCCTCGTCGAACGCTCGCAGGCAACGCTCGGTGTCGCCGGCGAGCGAAGCCGGAGTGCCTTGGTCGACCGGGTCGACTGCGCTCGCGGGTGCGGTGGCCTTCGAAACGACGGTCGATGACGATGTTCCGGTGGCCCGCTTCGGATCGCGGAGTTGGTCGATGCCGACAACGTCGCCCGAACGGTGGACGACGGACGTTCCCCGCACCCGCACCGTGACGGTGCCGTTGCCGATGACGGTGGCGGTGTCGGCATCCAGGTCGAGCACCACGCCGGTGTGTTCGTCGACCCCGATGACGTGGGCATCGTCGGGCAGCAGACGTTCGAGCATGCTCAATCGGCGCTCACCGAGGTAACAGAAGCGTGTGTCGTGGTGGCCACCCTCGGCGTTGTCGTAGTGGGGGATCACGGCCACGTTCAACCCGATCTCACCCAACACGTCGAGGCCGTCGAGCCAGTGCGGTTCCTCTCCGACCTTGTAGATCTCGTACACCGGCACGGTGTAGCGACCGAGAGTGAGCGCGGCCGCCGAGGCGAAGGTGACCGCACCGCCCTGACGCATCTTCGAACGCACGATGTCGGGCACGGCGGTTCCGGCCCACTGACGCAGAGCGTAGGTGGGGCTTCCGGGTCCGGCGAAGAGATAGTCGGCGCGACGAATGCGATCCAGTCCCTGTTCGACGGTCAGCGGGTCCTCGTCGATGAGCCGGGTGAGTCCGGCCACCTCGATGGGATGTCCGACCGACTTTCGGAAGTACTCCACCGCGCGACCCGCCAATTCGGGGGCGTTTTCCTGGAATCCGTACGGCGTGTCGAGCACCACGGCACCGGGGGTGCCGGGTAGGCGCGCGATCAGATCGCGGTGGGGCTTCATCATGGTGGGGGCGGTTTCGCCCGAGCCCATGATGGTGAGAAGTCGCGGCAGGCTCATGACAGGAATCCATTCTTCACGTGTTCGACGAGCACGTCGGCGCATCTTTGCGGGTGTTGCGCGTGAAGGTCGTGGTGGGCCGGTCGGAACCAGTGGGTTCGCGCGTGTCGTAGCGACGCCATGGCCCGTTCGATGGACAGCTCCTTGTCGTTCGTCCACGAGACGTCCCCCGAGTCGGCGGGGAGGAATAGCACGGGTCGTTCGATGCGGGGGAACAGCTCGGACGGCCGGTGCGACCAGAGTTCGCGCAGGATCGCCATGTGACGTTCGAAGGTGAGATGGGGTCTGATCGTCCCGTCGGACAGGAACTCGAAGTTGGAGAGCGAGCCGACGATTCCCGACTCCGGCCAGTCCCCGTTGGTGGCCCTGATGGCTCCCTCCAAGCGACCGGCGCGCATGCCGGCCAAGCGCGGCGGAGCCATGCGTCGTTCGCAGTCGTCCCACCGCGGGAACACCCGACCCAGTTCGATGATCCCGCCGTCGACGGCCACCGCGCCGATCACCCGCTCGGGATGTCGGTGTGCCGCGTGCACGACGATGTTGCCGCCCCACGACTGACCGACCCACACCGCTCGTTCGACGTCCAGCTCGTCGAGCAGTGCCGTCAGGTCGTCGCAGACGGAGTCGAAGTCGTACCCGTCGTCGGGTTTGTCGCTGAGGCCGTGCCCCCGCAGGTCGACGGCCACGCTGTGGTGGCCCGACCGCGCGAGGGCCTCGCCGACGCCGTCCCACATGCGGGCGTTGGACGCCAGTCCGTGGATCAAAAGGAACACGGGGGAGTCCGCTTCCGCATCGCCTCGGCGGATCGTGCGCAGCGTCGGCCGGTTCACCAAGGGCACCCGGACGACCTCACCGCTCGCGACGGGAAAACGCTCGCTCGGTCGGTCCATGACCCCGAGTCTGCCCGTCACGGGGCCCCGTTCGACCGAGCGAGCGGGTGAACGACCTGCGATTCGTGGCACGATGGGGGTATGTCCAGTGCGCACGAGACGTTGCTCGGCAAGATCTCCGCACTGGAGGGGATCCTGCGGGATCTCGATTCGGTGGTCGTGGCCTTCAGCGGGGGCGCCGATTCGGCCTACCTCGCGGCGGTGGCCCACCGGGTGCTCGGCGAGGCGCGCGCGCACGCGGTGACCGCCGTGTCGCCGAGTCTGGCCGGTGACGAAGAGCGCGACTGTCGCGTTCTGGCCCGGGAGTGGGGGTTGCGCTGGACTCCGGTGCTGACCGCCGAGATGGAGCGGGCCGCCTATCGAGCCAACGACATCGACCGCTGTTATCACTGCAAGGCCGAGTTGATGGACGTGGTCGGACCCATCGCCCAGAAGGAGGGGGCCACGGTGGTCCTGGGCGTCAACCTCGACGATCTGGCCGATCACCGCCCCGGACAACGTGCCGCCATCGAACACGGCGCGGTGTTCCCGCTCGTGCTGGCCGGCTTCACCAAGGACGACGTGCGGGCCGCGTCCCGTCTCGACGGTTTGCGAACCTGGGACAAGCCGGCCGCGGCGTGTCTGGCCAGTCGCGTTCCCTACGGCACCCCGGTGAGCATCGAGATCCTCAGCCGGGTCGACCGGGCCGAGGCGGCCCTCCACCGTCTGGGTTTCCGCCAGGTGCGGGTGCGCCATTACGGCGAGACGGCGCGCATCGAGGTCGAGGAATCCGATCTGGCGCGCGCCGTCGAGGCCCGCGGGGCCATCGTCGAGGCGCTCAAGGGTTCGGGATACCGCTACGTCACGATCGACCTGGAGGGCTTCCGTTCGGGGAACCTCAACTCCGGGCGGGTGGGTGGCGAGGGTTCGTCCGCGGACCCGTCTCGCTCGTAGGGTTTGCCCGTCACGGCCGATTCGGCCCGCGTCACCGGAGGAGAAGCATGAAGCTGTCCATGATGCTCAATTACGCCGGAGGCTTCCATGCCGCCGTCGATCGTGTCGTCGAACTCGAGAAGGCCGGCCTCGACGTGGTCTGGATCGCCGAGGCTTACAGCGCCGATGCGATCAGCCAGGTGGGCTACCTCGCCGCCAAGACGAACCGCGTCGAGATCGGCACCGGCATCGTGAACGTGTACAGCCGAACCGCGGCCCTCATGGCCATGACGGCGGCCGGTTGCGACTATGTCAGCAACGGTCGCTTCATCCTCGGACTCGGGGCCAGCGGCCCGCAGGTGATCGAGGGCTTCCACGGCGTCCCCTACGAGAAGCCGATGCAGCGCATCAAGGAGTACATCCAGGCGTGTCGCATGATCTGGGCGCGCGAGGAGCCGTTCCACATGGAGGGCCAGACCGTCAAGGTGCCGTTGCCGGCGGGCGAGGGCACGGGACTCGGCAAGCCGTTGAAGATCATCAAGCCGGGTCAGGAGATCCGCAAGGACATCCCGATCTGGTGGGCCAGCCTCATGGGACTCAGCGTGCAGGCCACCGCCGAGGTGGCCAACGGTTGGTTGCCGATCTTCTTCGATCCCGACAAGTTCCAGAACGTCTGGGGCGAGGATCTGAAGAAGGGTCTCGCCAAGCGCGACCCGAATCTGCCCCGCCTGCAGATCTCGGCGGGTGGCATGGTGGCCATCGACGAGAAGCTCACCGGTGAGGCGCAGGACAAGATCCTCGATTTCGCCCGTCCCAACGCGGCTCTCTACATCGGCGGCATGGGTGCGCGCGACAAGAACTTCTACAACACCATCTGCAAGAAGTACGGCTACGAGAAGGAAGCGATCGAG
>VFQT010001234.1_pt1 | contig 31898 bp, 21 predicted proteins | sample 3512381 | NCBI WGS metagenome assembly VFQT01 (sample SAMN10412376, study PRJNA504923) | tailings metagenome | isolation source: Relicate 2 Philex TSF3 active mining site | place: Philippines: Tuba, Benguet | collected 2017-08-29
TCGCTGTTCCCGCCCACGTATCGTGCGGAACCGACCTCGCTGGTTGCTCCGACAGCGGAGGCTCCGGATTCTGCAGACTCTTGCGATTCGCTGGATGGCCCTGTGCCGATTCCACGTGCAGCATTGAGCATCGCAATACCGACAGCAGCAGCCCCAATGGCAGAAAAGTCTGAAGATCTTTTGGCCCTTGACGACTTGTTCTCTGATGCCCTGGCGCAACTTTTCTGAGTGCTGCGGGATCTCTGGCGACCACGAATTGCAAAACAGAGTTTCTCGGGTCAGACTGCGTATCCCACGGCGTCAGCCAAAAAAATCACTCGTTTTGCAGACTATGCCCATCAACTTTCTCAATTTAACCAGTCAAGTCTGCGGGATTTACAGGCTGATCCTGCTGCATTTGTTCGTGCTCACATTTTCGGGCTGCAGTCCTTTCGCTGGACAGAACCCGCACCACGGTTCGAGGTTGACAGCCGACCGCAGAGAGTTTCTTGAAGATCCAACCGGCACTCTCACTGTTGACCAGATCCTGGCTGAGGCGAATCTGGAACGAACAATCATCCCGTTGAACTCTGTGATTTCGTTTGGCTTTTCAGACTCCGTAATTTGGGGGCGATTTGACCTGCGCAGTGACCGCAGCGTTCGGGCGATTGTTGAAATCCCCTCAACTCGCCTTGACCGCGTGGATTGGTTTGAGGTTCGTGGAGGTGTGAATTCCCGGACAGTGCCAAATGGTCTGCGGGCCGCCCCGGGTGTTGCTCCTTTGGACTATCCGTCATTGACTGTCGATATTGAGCCGGGACTTCCGGTCACTGTGCTGTGTCGCATTCAGTCCCTCGGTTCATTGACGATTCCGTTGTTGATTGCCACAGAGGATGACTGGCGAAGAGTCGATCAGCACCGTCGATTTCTGAGCTACGCCCAGATTGGTGGCTCATTAGTTGTCGTTCTGATTGTTCTGCTGCTTTCACTGCTGTTTCTCGACTGGTCTTTTGCCCTGCTGGCAATGTCCTGCTGTTTCATTCTGGCTTACGGATTAGTGTTCGATAATGTTGTGTCACTGCCGGGGATTTCGCTTTCGACATGGTGCATTCGAACCGGCAGCAGCCTCATGGCAGTTTCTGCAGCGGTCAGCATGCTGGGATTTACGGCAATTTACACGGGTTTTTCGGACCTGACGAAACAGGACAAATTAATTTTTTTCACAGCCATGACTGTAGCGTTGCTGTTTTGTTCCGCACATTTCCTGCTGCCATTCAGGCAGATCAATCGCATGCTGAGTGGCCTTCAGACCATCGTGGTGACAGCAGCACTCTGGATCTCCAGTGCACCGAAGCGACGTTATGGGCGTCGTGAGAATCTCATATTGTTTTGGACGCTGATTCTTTGTCACGCTCCGGCGGCACTGCTGATGCTCCAGCTGCTTGGATGGATTTCCATCGGGTCGACCCCCAGTTCCCTGAGGTTCGTCGCGATGCCGGTCATATTTGGCAGTTTGTTCGTCGTGCTTCTGCAGCGACGGCAGGCAATGGCGGAGCTGCGTCTGAATACAGCCCTGGCTCAGGCGGGGGAGGCAGACGCGAGGCTGCTGGCGCTGCGGCTGCAACTGAATCCTCATATGCTGATGAACAGCCTGACCGCAATCTCGTGGATGGCAACTGAATGTCCTCTGAAGATTCCTCGCTTTATCGAGAATCTTTCATGCATCCTGCAAAGTCGTCTGCGGCCATCTACCGGGCAATTCTGGGAGGTTGCTGCAGAAATCCAGCTTGCTGAGAACCTTTTGGAACTGGCGACCGTGCGATTCGGCGTTCGAGTCCGCCATTCGACCAGTGTGTCTGCCGAGGCGGCCCGGTGCCTGCTGCCGGAAATGCTGGTTCAGCCATTGGTCGAAAATGCCATAAAATACTGCCCGCTGGACCTGCCTCTGGCCGAAATCCGAATCGTCGCCGAGCTGCAACACAACCGGTTAATAATTACCGTTGAAAACTCCAACAAACCCGGAACAACCGGCAATGTTTCGGAGGGACTGAGAATCGGTCATGCGAATATCCGGCAGAGACTTGACTTGTTATATCACGAATCAGCACATTTCCGGTTTTCGGTTGCCGAGTCTGTCGTGACAGCCCAGCTTGAGCTTCCCATCGTGACTACCGTCCCAAACTCATGACTGCATGCGGCGTCCGCCTGATCTGAAGTTTCGGGAAGCGTGAAATGCCGAATCTGCGTTGTCTGATTGTTGACGATGAAATTCCATCTCGTGCCCTGCTGAAGAGTCTGCTGACACAATTCCCCGATGTGCAGGTGGTCGGTGAGTGTGATTCTGTGGCGTCCGCACTTGACAGCATCAGCCAGCTGCAGCCCAACGTGCTGCTGCTCGACATTCAGCTTGGACCAGAAAGTGGCTTCACCATCCCAGCCTCCCTGGAATCGCCTCCGCACATTATTTTCGTGACGGGTTTTGACCAGTATGCGGTGCGAGCATTTGAGCTGAATGCGGTGGACTATCTGCTGAAGCCGGTTGTGCCGTCACGGCTTGGCGAGGCCATCGCCCGAGTCCGGCAGCGGGGTCTGCTGCCTCTCCGGCCGCCGCAGCCATTGCAGGAGAGCGATCTGGCCCTCATTCCGCTTGGAAACTCCGGCTTTTTCACGCAGGTTCGCGATATCCTGGTGATTGAGGCTCGGAATCATCATTCCCGCATCACACTCGATTCCGGCCGCGTCTGTATTGTCAGGCGTCAGCTGCGTGAATGGGGACAGTTGCTGCCGACGACCATGTTTCAGCCCATTGATCGTTCTTTTCTGATCAACATTGAGCGGATTGTGGAGGTCAACTCCTGCTCACGCGGGGGCACGGTGGCTCTGGGCAATGACCGTGTGGAAGTTCCACTGGGCCGTGCGGCAGCCCGCAGACTGCGACAGTTACTGGAATTGAAGCAGCAGTTCGTCGGAATCCCACAGCGGCGGGAATAATCTTCAACGCTGTTTTCCAGTCAATTCGCGCCACATGCCGCCAATTCCCCTTGAATGAACGCCATCTTTAGTGCATACAGCCGGTCCCTGCGACGGACCTGGACAGCCAGGCAGCCGAGGGCGACAAGCCTGTCAGTGCTGGATTGGCGTAACGTGCCCGAATCTGCCATGCTACTGCCAGACCGCCCCGGCGCATCATCGCGACTCCCGCCTGGCAGGCTGGGGCGGTCGATCACCAAAACGACATCCAGCAGATTGGCCCGCCGGGGCGGCATCGGACAACCATGAGTTCGGCATCAACTGAAGCAGACCAGCTTCCCTCAGGCACACTCCGCGAACTTGTCCGAGTGGCGCTGCCGCTGATGCTCAGCTCCGGGACGCAGTCACTGATGAATGCCACAGACCGTGCGATGCTGGCGGGCTGTTCTGAAGACGCACTGGCTGCCGTAACGCCCGCTTCAATGCTGTACTGGACCGTTGTCTGTGTGCCCATGGGAGTGGTCCTGTACGCCAATACATTCATCTCGCAGTATGAGGGTGCCGGGAAACCTGAACGAATGCTGGCCGCCTTCTGGCAGTCCTGCTGGCTGGCACTGGCCGCAGGCCTGCTGCTGGTGGCCCTGCTGCCCCTGACACGACCGTTTTTGGCACTGACAGGGCATGCCCCGGCGGTCGCGGAATTCGAAGCACAGTACTTCAATACTCTGTGTGCCGGCAGTCCGATCACGCTGATTGCCGTAGCCTGCAGCTGCTGGTTCAGCGGACAGCGACGAACCGGTGTTGTGATGCTGGTCAGTATGCAGTCTGTGGTCTGGAACTTTGCAGTCGACTACCTGCTGGTCTATGGCATCGGGCCGTTTCCCGAGCTGGGAATTCGCGGGGCCGCGATCGCCACAGTGAGTGCTCGCTGCACCGAACTGGCGTGTTACCTCGTGCTGCTGCGTCAGGATGCCAGGTCACAAAAACTGCCTTTTCGGGCCGAGTGTCGACTGGACCGCGAACTGCTGTTTCGCTACCTGCGATTCGGGCTGCCCAACGGCCTCCATTTTTTTGTCGATAACTCAGGCTTTGCCGCATTCCTGCTGCTGGTGGGCCGAATCAGCAGTACTGCACTGGCCGCCACCAACATCGCATTCAGCATCAACGGCCTGATCTTCATCCCTTTGCTCGGGTTTGGCACGGCGATCCAGACACTCGTCGGACATCATATGGGAGCCGGCCAGATCGCACTCGCTCGCCGCACCACATGGCAGGCCGCGGGTCTGGGAATCCTCTGGACCGGCGGAACCGGCCTGCTGCTGGTGCTCTTTCCACAAGCTGCGATGCAGCCGTTCTTCTTCTTTTCCTCGGATGCCGGTGCCAGCATTGCACCGCTGGCGGCACAGGCGGAAGTCCTGCTGCAATTCGTCGCTGTGTACTCCGTCTTTGACGCACTCGCCGTTGTTTTCTCGTCAGCCCTGCGCGGCGCCGGAGACACCGTGTTTCCGATGCTGCTCACCTTCGCCTGCAGCTGGCTGGTCATGGTGCTTCCGGCCTGGCTCGTCACTGAACACTTCGACCGACAGCTCCGCTGGCTCTGGCTGGCGGCCTCCGCCAATATTATCGTGGCCGGACTGCTGATGGTGCTGCGGTACCGAGCCGGCGCGTGGCAGAAGATCCGAGTCATCGAGTCCGGAAAAAAATCCGTCCCCTGAATTCTCTGGAAATTCCCATGCCGAAACCACTAAACTGCCACCTGCGCTTTCAGCCAACCGACTGTTGAGTGACTGGATTTCCGGAATGTCCCAGAACAAACAACTGTTTGAATTTGAAGTCTCCGCCGACACGCTGCTGCTGACAGTCAACGGTCCGTTTATGGAATTCCGGGATTCCGACGTTCGAAACGCGTACAACGAAGCCTATCGACTGCTCAGCCAGCCCGGAGCCCGTCATTTGCTGGTTGACTTCTCGCGACTGGAGTATTTCGGGTCCACTTTCGTTGGCATTCTGATCCGACTGGCGCGCAAGGTCCGACAGTGCGGTGGCGAAACAGTGCTGTGCTCGCTCGCAGCCAACATGCAGGAAATGCTGCGAACGCTGATGCTGCTGGAAAACACCAAAACGGACTTTGTCATGAAACCTTTTGCCAATCTCCCGCAGGCGCTGGCGTATTTACAGTCACTGCCACCAGTTTCCTGAATCAACACAAGTGACCGGCAGACACTGAAAGCCCACCGTTCATGCCAGCAGCCAACAAAATCAGAGCCCGACTAACGCTGCTCGCGGCTGTCGCTCTGCTTTGGCTGGCCGCGTGGTGGCTGCTGCCGCAGTTCCTCAGCCTGCAGATGCTGGCCGCTCATGACGATACGGTTCGCACATGGTGTCGCCAGCACACCGCAGTCGCACTCGGTATCCTGTTCGCAGGATATACGACAGTCACTGCAGCCAGCATCCCGGCCGCTGCACTGATGACGATGGCTGCAGGCTGGCTGTTCGGATTCTGGTCCGCATTCGTGGTGATCAGCTTCGCATCCACACTTGGTGCCACATGTGCGTTCCTCATCAGCCGCAGCCTGCTGCGAGACGCGATGCTGGCCCGCTACGGACACCAGCAGCAAAAACTGCTGCTCTCCGTCGAACGCAACGGAGCTGCCGTGGTCCTTTTGCTCAGACTGGTTCCAACCATTCCCTTTTTTCTGGTCAATATCCTGCTCGCACTGTCACCAATCCGACTCCGCACCTTCTGGTGGGCCAGCCAGCTTGGAATGCTGCCCGGCACGGCTGTCTTCGTGGCCGCCGGAGCCAGTCTGCCCTCACTCAAAACCCTCGAATCACAGGGAACAGCCGGTGTCCTGAACTGGCAAACTCTTACCGCCTTCCTCGCACTTGGCTGCCTCCCAATCTCCTTCCGACTGCTGTTCAACAGAAAAATCGGGGAAACAACCGCACATGATCAGTGAACATCAGATCGAAATCCGAGTCCGCTACAGCGAAACGGATGCCATGGGATTCCTGCACCATGCCAACTACGTCAAATACTTCGAGATCGGTCGTATGGAACTTTTCAGGACCCAGGGTGGCAGCTATCGACGCATGGAAGAGCTGGGGCTGTTCTTCGTCGTCGCCAAAGTGCAGGTACGCTACCGACGCCCCGCCCGATACGATGACCTGCTGACGCTCCACACACGCATCTCACGCACCACCACTGTCCGACTTGAACACTCCTACCAGCTGTTCCGCGGTGAAGAACTGCTGGCCGAAGCCGACTCCACACTCGCCTGCGTCGACAGACAGGGCACACTCCAGATGATTCCGCAGGACCTCGTCGCTTTCACGCAGGAACCCCCACATGAAACGCCTTGACATGACCAGTCCCGGTGCCCGACTGGATGATGCTCTCTGTCGCCTTGAACACACCTGGCTGGAAACCCGCCAGCAATGGAATGACCCCGTGGCGGAACGCGTCGAAGAAGAGTTCATCAGCACCATCCGAGCCCGCGTCAGAACCCTCCTTGACGCCATCGCAAAGTCTCAGACGCTGCTCCGCAAGGCGGAATACGAATGCCAGCACCCTCGCGAACGCACGCAGCAACTCTGACACCCGCCAAAGCGGTATACAAAATTTCAGCACTCGCACCCCGCAGACCGGCAATCCCCTTTTCAGAGGAGAAAACCCGGCAAAAAAACGAAGTTCCGCCAGATTCCCCCGAACATAATCCGTCAGCCGGAGCGTGAAGGTGGTCACAGAAATGCTGAATTCCCGCGGATTCCCGTACCGGAGCCTGTCCAAAAGATTGCTCCGGACAGCCGCGGCATGTAGCATTCCCCCAGGAAAAGTCGAAGATATCATGCCAGCGGACTCCACGATGGATCCCGCAGACGTCTTCCGGTCCCCTGCTTTGCAGATCGGAGCCGAATTGTGAGCACAATCCCCGCCAAAATCTCAGGATCCGCCAACTCGGCGAACATCGCCGGTGCGAACGGTGCCGCGTCCGAGGATACTGCCGACCAGTCGCTGGTCTGGGCACTGTACGATGCCGTGCCCGCATGGGGTATCAGCCTGCTGCTGCACGCCTGCATATTTCTGCTGCTGCTGACTGTCACTCTGCCGGAAATTCTCCTCCCGGAACTCAACCTCACCTCCAGCATCGAACAGGAAGAAGTGCAGGCGGAAGAGTACGTCATCGACAGCGAGCCCACCGAACAACTGGGCAGCATGAGCAATCTCAACATCCAGGGTGCTTCTGCCGCAATCGCTCAAAGCAAGGGACTCGACAACCACCGCGAAGAGATCCGTCGCATTGAAAGTGCCATCGTCAATCCAAAGATTGAAACCTTCGAGGCTCTGACGATGCCCAGCGAAGCGGAAACGATTGAGAACATTGATCTGACCGGCACGACCGAACATCCCGGCGGCACGGAAGGCGCCGTAGATCGGATGACGCTGGAAATTGCCGCTTCACTGCGTCAGCGCCGAACCCTGCCCGTCTGGCTCTTTGACGAATCAATCTCCCTGGAACATCGTCGCGAAGAGATCCTGGCACGTTTCGAAAACGTGTATCGCCAGCTGGGCCTGATGGATGACATTGACACCAAAGAAGCACTCCGCACAGGAATCGTCGGCTACGGTAAAGACGTGCATGTCCTGATGGAAGAACCTTCCAGTGACATTGACGAACTGATCAAGGCCGTGAAAACCATCAAAAGTGATGTCTCCGGGGTTGAAAACGTGTTTACCGCTCTGAATGTGGCGCTCAAGCAGTACGCTCCGGTACGCCGTCGCATGCGTGCCAACATGATGTTCATCATTGTCACGGACGAACGTGGCGACGACTTCGGCGGAGACAGTTACGCCATCCTTGAAGACACCGTCCGCAAACTCAGCCGGGAAGGCGTGCGGGTTTACTGTATCGGAAACTCCTCCCCGTTTGGTCGTCAGAAGGGCTTTGTGCACGTGAAGTGGACAGCTCCGGATGGCACGGAATTCGAAGATGACCTGCCGGACGCTGATCAGGGCCCGGAAACGCCCCTGGCCGAAGGTTTGCAGCTGCCGTTCTGGACTGCCAATGCTCAGCAGCTTGAGCGGATGTCGTCAGGATACGGACCTTACACCCTGTCTCGCCTCTGCGCGGAAACCGGTGGCATCTTCTTCGTTGCGGATGACACAACAGTGCGCAAATGGGATCCGCAGATTATGCGGCAGTACGCTCCGGACTATCGCCCCGGGCTTGAATACCGCAAGCAGCTGCAAAGCAATTTGGCCAAGCAGGCCCTGATTGCCGCGGCCCAGCTGGCTGTCAACGAGCCGGTACCCATACCGCAGCGTGCCTTCCAGGCAAACAATGATAACATTCTCCGCGAACAGATCACTGAAGCACAGAAGCCTCTGGCAGTGCTCGATTACTTTCTGCAGCGTGTCCACGAGGCTCTGGAAGTGGGTGAGAAGCACCGCGACAAACTGGACACCGACCGCTGGCGTGCACAGTACGATCTGGCCATGGGGCGAGTGCTGGCAATGCGTGTGCGTGCCTATGGCTACAACTCATTGCTGGCCGAAATGAAGTCCAGTCCCAGGCGGTTCGAGAAGGAAGGCAGCAATCAATGGCTGCTGCAGCCCTCTGAAAAGATCGAGGGTGGTGCCAATGTCCGCAAAATGCATGACAAGGCCCTGATGTATCTCAACCGCATTATCGAAGAGCATCCCGATACCCCGTGGGCCTTCCTCGCCAAAATCGAACTCAGCGAACCCCTCGGCTGGGAGTGGCGCGAAGGACAACTGGCGATTCCCCAGATGGGTGGTGCAAACGGAGACAACCCGCGACGCCCCGTATTCGCGCCTGAGGAAGAAGAACGTCGCAGACAGGCTCAGGAAATGCAGCGGAAGAAAGACCAGTTCAAGCCCAAAGTCTGACGTCTGCGTCACCAGCGTCATTCGCCAGCCCATCGATCCCGAGCTCTGACGGTATTTTCATGCCCGCTGATCCGCTGATCGAGGAAACCCCGTCAGGACTGTTCTGCCGCAGGGGAGGGTTCTACATTGACCCCTGGGCGAAAGTCGAAAAAGCGGTTATCACGCACGCTCACGCCGACCACGCACGACCAGGCTCGGCTGCATACCTCGGCACCCACGAAGGTCGAAGGATCCTCAGATCCAGACTCGGACCATCCGCCGTCATTGAAACGATCCGATATGGCGAAACAAAGCAGATGAATGGAGTGCAACTGTCGCTGCACCCCGCCGGTCATGTGCTCGGGTCTGCTCAGGTCAGAGTTGAGTATCGGGGTGAGGTCTGGGTGGTCAGTGGCGACTACAAGACCGAACCGGATCCAACCTGCACGCCATTCGAACCAGTACGCTGTCACACGTTCATCACAGAATCAACATTTGGCCTGCCAATCTACCGCTGGCCCGCCCAGCAGTCCGTATTCGCCGATATCAATCAATGGTGGATTCACTGCCGCGATGCCGACATTCCCGCCGTCATCTTCGCCTACTCACTCGGGAAAGCTCAGCGACTGATCGCCGGCGTCAATCCGGCCATCGGTCCCATCTTCTGTCACTCCAGCGTGGAAGAACTGAACGGCGAGTACCGAGCCAGCGGTGTGCCGCTGCCACCAACATTTCTGGTAAGTCAGGCACCAGCCCGCAAAAAGTGGGGCGGAGTCCTGTTGATCTGCCCGCCGGGTGCCGCTGAATCCTCATGGATGAATCGTTTCTCGGCAGCCTCCACAGCGATGGCCTCCGGCTGGATGCTGACTCGCGCCACGCGACGCTGGCAGTCCGTCGACCGTGGATTTCCACTGTCAGATCACGCCGACTGGCCCGGTCTGCTGAACGCCATCCAGCAAACTGAAGCCGAACAGATTCTGGTGACCCACGGTCATACCGAGCCCATGGTCCGCTACCTGCAGGAGCAGGGCAAACAGGCCCGCACCGTCGTGACCCGCTTCTCTCCGGAAACTCAGTCCGAACCAACTGCCGCTGAACCCGCAGCGGTGAATGCCGGCCCGCATCAGTAGTGGCCCTGCAGCTTCCCGATTCGAAAGCTCTGCAAATGCAAAAACAGACTCCGGCGTACCGTCTGCCCTGGCTCCTGCTGACTGCGATTCTGGTCCTCGCTGCCGGCCGACTCTCGGCCAGTGACGACCTGCAGCCATTGTGGCCAGGTTACGCCCCCGGAGAATCCACACTGGAGGCAGGCCGGACGCTTCCATTTCGGGAAACTGAAATACCTCGCGTCACACGCGTCACAGATATCACTCGCCCCGCATTCACCATCCACATGGCCTCGCAGCCCAATGGTATGGCGGTGCTGATTCTTCCTGGCGGAGCATTTCGTCGCGTCGTCACCGACAAGGAAGGTTCCGAAGTCGCCTCATGGCTCAATCAGCAGGGCATCACCGCGTTCGTACTGCGATACCGAGTTGCCGATCAGGAAGTTCAGGAACCGTGGAAAAAACCGCTGCAGGATGCGCAGCGCGCCATCTCACTGATTCGCTCGCGAGCGGCCGAATGGAAGCTGGACCCCAGTCGAATCGGGGTTGCCGGGTTCTCGGCCGGTGGGCAGGCCGCAGCCAGACTGTTATGTGCCGGTCAGCACCGCACTTATACCTCCGACGACGCTGTTGACCAGCAATCGCCACGGCCGGACTTTGGACTGCTGATCTACCCATGGAATCTGTGGGATGAAAAATCAGGCAGCCTGCTGCCTGAACTGAAGATTGACGCTTCCTGCCCTCCGGCTTTTCTCGTGCACACGCACGACGACCGCGCTTCTTCACTCAGTTCCGTCATGTTCTATGCCCGGCTCAGGCAACTGAATGTGCCCGCTGAACTGCACGTCTACGAGTCCGGCGGACACGGGTATGGCCTCAGACCCGTCGCCGGCTCACAGGTCAGTTCGTGGACCACCGCGGCTGAATCATGGCTGGCCCGCAGAACCGGCCCTCGCCCACAGCCCTGACACCCACACTCCCCCTGTCCAGACTCGGGCGCGAGCGCAGAAAAAAGGCTGTTCAGCCGTGAGACTGAACAGCCCGGGAGGATGACCGCAGGATTGCTCCTGCGGTCAGCAGTGACTCCCAGTTCCAGCCGCCGCCGAATCACGGCGCTGCCGTTTCAAAGGAGCGACTGGCTCGCCGCACAACACGTCAGACCTTGACGGACTTCACGGTGCGGATAATTTCTGCAGCTACCTTGTACGGATCCGCGTTGGATGCCGGACGACGGTCTTCCAGCCAGCCCTTCCAGCCGTTGGTCACTGTCGCCACCGGAATACGAATCGATGCCCCACGGTCCGACACGCCAAAGCTGAACTTGTCGATCGACTGAGTCTCGTGCTTGCCAGTCAGACGCATGTGGTTGTCAGCCCCGTATACGGCAATATGCTCTTTGATCCGCGGCTGGAACGCCGAACAGATCTTCTCGTACGTCTCACGGCTGCCACAGGTTCGCAGCACCTCGTTGGAGAAGTTCGCGTGCATGCCCGAACCGTTCCAGTCAGTGTCACCCAGCGGCTTGCAGTGCCAGTTGATCGACACGTTGTACTTCTCTGCCGTACGCTCCAGCAGGTAACGAGCAACCCAGACCTCGTCGCCGGCGCGCTTCGCGCCTTTGGCGAACACCTGGAATTCCCACTGGCCCGTCGCCACTTCGGCGTTGATGCCTTCCACATTCAGACCGGCCTGCAGACACAGGTCCAGATGCTCTTCAATGATCTCGCGACCAAAAGCATTCTTTGCACCCACTGAACAGTAGTAAGGCCCCTGCGGAGAAGGGTATCCGCCAACCGGGAACCCAAGAGGCAGATTCGTGTCACGATCCCACAGGAAATATTCCTGCTCGAACCCAAACCAGAAATCGCCGTCGTCGTCAATCGTTGCGCGACCGTTCGACTCGTGAATCGAACCGTCCGGATTCAGCACTTCGCACATCACCAAAAATGCATCCAGACGACCCGGATCAACGAAAATTGCCACAGGCTGCAGCAGACAGTCGGAAGACCCCCCCGGCGCCTGATTCGTCGAACTGCCGTCAAAACACCACACCGGACACTCTTCCAGTGTGCCACCGAAATCCTTCACGATCTTCGTCTTGGAACGCAGCACCTGCGTTGGTCGAGTCCCGTCCAGCCAGATGTACTCAAGCTTCGATTTCTTCGCCATGATCCTTAACTCCTCCCGATGAATTTCTGTACACGACAAGCTCTGCGGTCGCCCTCAGCCTCACTCAGCCAAAAACTCCCGTCACTGCCAGGCTTCTTGTCGCCAAAGCCATCCCCACCGGCATTTCGAGGATGTGCCTGACACAGACACGAAAAACTCTGCTCCTCGATCAGACTCACCAGCAGCACCCTGCCCAAACAAGTGGCACTGCAGCACAAAAGTGAGGCAGAATTCGTTGCAAATGAGGCCAATAAGCCGGTAGCAGGGAGAATAGCACGTCACGTGCCATTCCGAATCTGCCGAATCTGCAGATTCTGAGGCGAAATAAGAAACTCACCCCTGACATCCCTCCACAACATCGCGCAAAAACTTGCCAACACCGCGAAAGGGACAGATTTTCCCCCGTCAAATCCCTCAGTTTGCTCGAATTCCCGCTCCCTTCGCCCGCCATCCGCATGAACTGGATTCACCGGATTCAGATCGGGCTTGACTTCCCCGACGAATTCCCCACGATGAAGCAGGATGACTGCTTCGTCTTCGGCCTCCTGCCTCCGTCCTGCCTCGAAACCCCGCCATGCCTTCTCGCATACTCGCTTTTGCTCAAATCCTCACCGTTGGCTTCGCTGCCACCGCGGCATCACTTTCCGCAGAGGATCAGATTGACTTCAACCGTCAGATCCGCCCGATCCTCTCCGATCTGTGCTTCAGCTGTCACGGGCCCGACAACAATCAACGGCAGGCTGGACTCCGGCTGGATACCGCCGAAGGTGCCCGCGCCGTGCTGGAATCCGGACACGCCGCGATCGTCCCCTCAGACCCGGCAGCCAGTACCATCCTCAGCCGCATCGTGGCCAGCGACCCCGATGTCGTCATGCCCCCTCCTGCCACCGGAAAATCGGCCACCCCGGCTCAGGTCGAACTGCTGACGGCGTGGATTCGCCAGGGGGCCGAGTACCGCGGCCACTGGTCATTCATCCGTCCTGAACGTTCGCCGGTTCCGGCGGTCAAACACTCTGACCGCGTTGCCAACCCGATCGACAATTTCATTTTCTCCAGACTGGAAGCTGCCGGACTCGCTCCGTCACCGGAGGCCGACCGCGTGACACTGATTCGTCGCGCCACATTCGACCTGACCGGCCTGCCTCCCACGCCCGCCGAAATTGACCAGTTCCTGGCCGATGACAGTCCTGAGGCTTTCTCAAGACTGATTGATCGGCTGCAGCAGTCACCCCGCTATGGCGAGCAGATGGCTCGTTACTGGCTGGACCTTGCACGCTACGGCGACACCCACGGATTGCACCTCGACAATGAACGCTCGCTCTGGAAATACCGCGATTGGGTCATTGCCGCGTTCAACCAAAACAAACCCTTCGACAGCTTTGCAGTTGAGCAACTGGCGGGTGATCTGCTGCCGGAGGCGACACTGGATCAGAAAATCGCCACCGGCTTTAATCGCTGCAACGTGACTACCAGCGAGGGTGGCTCAATCGACGAGGAAGTGCTTGTGCGCTACGCAGTGGACCGCACCGAAACCATGTCGACTGTTTTCATGGGAATGACGCTTGGCTGCGCCGTCTGCCACGACCACAAATTTGATCCGGTCACACAAAAAGAGTTCTATCAGCTGTACGCATTCTTCAACGCTTCAGCAGATGCGGCAATGGACGGCAACGCCCTCGCACCGCCTCCCATCCTGAAAGCGCCGTCGGCCGAGGAAACCGCCAGACTTGCACAATTCGATGCCGATATCGCCGTCGCTCGCACCGACATCGATAACCGTCTCGCCGCTTTCCAGTACACCGACCCGGGAACGGCCGGAGAACCCGTTGTTCCGGAACGTGGTGACTACGTCTGGATCGAAGACGACGCCCCCCCGGGAGCACAACTGCAGGGCGATACTCCCTGGGAATTCGTCACCGCCCCCGATCACCCCGTGCAATCCGGCACAAAATCCACCCGCCGCCGCGCTGATGCACTCAGTCAGCATTTCTTCACAGGAGCCAATCCGACCCTGAAGATCGGTGCCGGAGACCGCCTGTTTGCCTGGGTCTGGCTGGATCCCAGGAATCCTCCCAAAACCGTTATGCTGCAGTTTAACGATGGCGCGTGGGAACACCGTGCATTCTGGGGCGAAGACGCCATCCCGTTTGGTTCCGGAGATACCCCCGGACATCGTGCCATGGGCCCTCTGCCGGAAACCGGCAAATGGGTCCGCCTCGAAGTGGACGCCGCCCACGTCGGATTGCCCGCCGGTTCAGAGATCAATGGCTGGGCCTTCACACAGTTCGGCGGAGAAGTCTGGTGGGACCATGCCGGCAGCGTTACCCAGACCCCTCAGGCTCCTCGCGAATTCAGCTCCCTCGCCGCCTGGGAGGCATTTGATCGCAGCCTCGAAAAATCGCCCGTGCCCCAGCCGGTGCGTGACGCCATCAAAGTCGAAGCCGACAAACGGTCGCCCGATCAGCAGCAGCAGATTCGCCGCTACTTCCTGACAAGTGTTTATGGACCGTCTCGCAAGGATCTGGAACCACTGCAGAAACGTGTCGATGAGCTGACGAAGCAGCGAAATGAACTCGATGCTGCGATTCCCGTGTCCATGATCATGCAGGATCTGCCCAAACCCCGCGACACATTTGTGCTGCGTCGCGGCGAATATACGCTGAAGGGTGAGAAGGTTGAACCCGGAGTGCCGGCCATTTTCCCGGCACTCCCCGCCGACGCTCCCCGCAACCGACTCGGACTCGCACGCTGGCTCACCGATCCCGCTCATCCGCTGACAGCGCGAGTCGCTGTGAATCGATTCTGGCAGCAGATCTTTGGTACGGGCATTGTGAAGACGGCCGAAGACTTCGGTTCGCAGGGACAGTGGCCATCCAACCCGGAACTGCTGGACTGGCTCGCTGTGGACTTTGTCGAATCGGGCTGGGATATACGACGACTGCTCAAGCAGATTATGCTGTCTGCAGCCTATCGACAGACCTCCCGAGTGACTCCGGAACTGCTGCTGGCGGATCCGGCCAATGAGCTTTTGTCCCGCGGTGCCCGCTATCGCCTTGACGCCGAAGTCGTACGCGACTCCGCACTGCTCCTGGGCGGACTGCTGCGTGAGAATCTGGGCGGCAAAAGCGTCCGACCGTATCAGCCCGATGGCATCTGGGAAGCGGTGGCTTTTGTCGGCAGCACCACTCAGTACTACAAACGCGACTCCGGCGACGCCCTCTATCGCCGCAGCGTGTACACATTCTGGAAACGCACTGCCCCGCCGCCATCATTGATGGCCTTCGATGCACCGTCCCGCGAAACCTGCGTTGCTCGCCGGGCACGCACCAACACGCCGCTGCAGGCACTGGTGCTGATGAATGACGAGCAGTACGTCGAAGCGGCCAGAAACCTGGCGTCACGCATGCTGCAGCAGCCAGGTGATCTCAGCACCAGACTGTCCTGGGGCTTCCGACTGTGCACCGGACGCACTCCGGAAACCGGCGAACTGGAGGTGCTGCAGAAAACTCATCTTCAGCACCAGCAGCATTTTGCCGCCACGGCCGGTGAAGCGGATAAACTGCTGGCAATCGGGCTGTCTCCCCGCCTTCCCGAGATTGCTGCAGCGGACTATGCCGCCATGACCATGACGGCCAACCTGCTGCTGAATCTGGATGAAACCATTACTCGCGAGTAACCACGGGGGCGGAACACAGCCGCAGGACCTGTAACCTGAGGGAAAAAGCCGATTCTGCCGACGGGGGCTTTCGCGAAAACTCGAATTCCCCGCATTTTCCACCACCAGACAGGACAACACCGGAACTCTCCGATATTGTTCCCGCTCTGACTTTTCAACCACATTTCACACAGGATCGTGACGCATGGCGGTCAAGGTTTATTACGACGACGACGCGGATCTCAGCCACCTGAAGGGCAAGACCATTTCCATCATCGGCTATGGCAGCCAGGGGCATGCTCAGGCCCAGAATCTGCGCGACAGTGGCTGCACAGTCGTGGTAGGCCAGCGACCCGGTGGTCCAAATTATGACCTCGCCATCAGTCATGGTTTCAAGCCCGTCTCCGCGGCCGAAGCCGCCGCTCAGGGTGACCTCGTCAATATCCTGCTGCCCGACGAACTGCAGGGCGATGTCTACCGCAACGACATTCGGCCCAATCTGAAGCCCGGCAACCTGCTGATGTGCTCACACGGCTTCAACGTCCATTTCGGACAGGTGCAGCCTCCTCAGGGCGTCGATTGTGCTCTGGTGGCCCCCAAAGGCCCTGGACATCTGGTCCGCAGCGAGTACGAAAAGGGCGGTGGCGTGCCAACCCTGATCGCTCTCAGCGACAACGCCTCGGAAACATCGCGTCAACTGGCACTCGCCTACGCCAAAGGCATCGGCGGAACTCGCGGTGGTGTGATCGAAACCACGTTCGCGGAAGAAACTGAAACCGACCTGTTCGGTGAACAGGTCGTGCTTTGCGGTGGCGTCAGTGCACTGGTGAAAACGGCATTCGAAGTACTGGTCGAAGCCGGCTACCAGCCGGAAATGGCCTACTTCGAATGCATGCACGAACTGAAGCTGATCGTTGACCTGTTCTATCAGGGCGGACTGAACTACATGCGATACAGCGTGTCGAACACCGCCGAGTACGGCGACTACACGCGCGGCCCCCGTATCGTCACAGAACAGACCAAGGCCGAAATGAAAAAGATCCTCGCCGAAATCCAGGCTGGCCAGTTCGCTCGCGACTGGCTGCTGGAAAACCGTGCCGGACAGGCCTCCTTCCAGGCAACTCGACGCCGCGAACGATCTCACCAGATCGAAAAAGTCGGCAAGCAGCTGCGGAAGATGATGAGTTGGATCGCCTCGAAGGAAGTCTGACTCTGCGGATCGTCATGCTGTTATTGCGGCGGGTCTGATTCTGCGGGCCCGCCGCTCGTTTTTTGCGGCAGTTGATTCAATGGATGTTCAGGAAATTCTGCCGGTGGATCAGCCGATCCGGGGGACAATTCGCCCGCCGGGTTCCAAGAGCATCACCAACAGAGCCTTCGTGCTCGCTGCCCTCGCCGATGGCCCCGTCACGCTCACCGGTGTGCTGGACAGCCAGGACACGCAGGTCATGGTGGAAAGCCTCCGCCGACTCGGTTTCGATGTACAGCAGGATCTGGAAGCCTGCACCTGCCTCGTGCAGGGACTCGGTGGAAAAATCCCGGCCTCGTCCGCCGATCTCTGGCTGGAAAACAGCGGAACCAGCATCCGATTCCTCGCAGGACTCTGCACACTCGGCAGCGGACGCTATCGGCTGGACGGCTCGGCTCGCATGCGACAGCGACCAATCGGTGATCTTGTCAGAGCACTGCGACCGCTCGGCGCCGTGCTGAACTTTGAAACTCCCGGAAGTGACTGTCCACCCCTGCTGATCGAGGGCAGTGGCGGAGCTGTCCATGGCGGTGAAACACAGATTGCCGGAAACATCAGCAGCCAGTTCCTGTCCAGCCTGCTGATGTGCGGGCCAGCCTGCAGCCAGCCGCTGCACGTGACGGTCACTGGCGAACTGGTTTCACAACCCTACGTGCACATGACTTTGCAGATGATCCGGGACTTCAAAGGTCGCATAGACGCCCCGGCAGATCTCAGCCATTTCCACATTCACCCCAGCCGTTATCAGTCTCGGATTTACGATATCGAACCGGACGCCTCCGCAGCCAGCTACTTTTTTGCAGCGGCTGCGATTACCGGAGGTCATGTGACAGTCACCGGACTGCATCAGCGATCAATGCAGGGAGACATCCAGTTCGTCAGCGCTCTGCAGCAGATGGGCTGCCAGGTGGACTGGCAACCTGACAGCGTCACTGTCACCGGCAGGCCTCTGCACGGAATTGACATCGACATGAACGCCATCAGTGACACTGCTCAGACTCTGGCGGCCGTTGCAGTGTTCGCAGACAGCCCCACCACCATTCGCAATGTGGCACACATGCGACATAAGGAAACGGATCGCATCGCCGCAGTCGTAACCGAACTGCAGCGAGCCGGCATTCAGGCCACCGAACACGCAGATGGACTGACCATCCAGCCTGGTAACCCGGCACCCTGTGAGATTCGAACCTATGACGACCATCGGATGGCCATGAGTTTTTCACTGCTGGGCCTGAAAGTTCCAGGCATCCGCATCCTCGACCCAGGCTGCACGGCAAAAACGTACCCTCGGTTTTTCGCCGACCTGACGGCTCTGTGCGGGAAACATCACTGATGAAAAGATTTCCGTCACCGGCCGGACGCGGACCAGCAGGCAGACGTCGCCCAATGGCCCCCATGCTGGCAGTGCAGGCAGTGGAACCCTATGCCAACGGGCGAGTGCTGGCATGGGCTGCTCTGCAACAGTCTGAACGGGATGAAGCCTTCCTGCAGGAAATCTTCGCCGACTTCGACTCCCGACACCATCTCTCGGCAGCCGAACGCGCCCTCGCCGTGGATATCGCCTCCGGAGTCGTCCGGCGTCGACGAACTCTCGATCGCATCCTGGAAAGCCGCGTCGCCAGACCCCGCTCCCAGACTGAACCCGAACTTTGGCAGATCCTCAGAATGGGTGCCTGCCAGCTGCTGTTTGCCCGCACACCACAGCATGCAGCAGTCGCTGCCACGGTCGAACTCTGTCGCCTGCTGGGACGAGAACGCTGGACCGGATTCGTTAACGGGATTCTTCGCAGCATCTGCCGGCTGACGGAACTTTCACCGGATGCTCCGGCAACCGCCGGCCCCTCACGCTCGACACTGCCCATCAACGGTGGTGGCTGGCTGCCGCTGAATGAAGACATTTTTCCTGATCCGATCACCGATCGAGTCGCCTGGTTTGGCGATGTCTTCTCCCTTCCATCCGTGCTTGCCGCGCGGTGGGTCGCTCGGATGGATGACCCCACGCTGATCCGAACCGGCTTTTACTGCTGCGAACCACCCACGGTCGCCATTCGCGTCAATCAGCTTGCCTCCACCACCGAATCCGTCGCCGAACAACTCACAGAAGCCGGCTGTGAAGTACTGCCTGGTCACCTTCCGCAAAGCCTGCTCCTTCCCCGCAGCCAAAGAATTGATCAGCTGCCCGGATGGTCAGACGGCTGCTGGAGCGTTCAGGATGAATCGGCGATGCATGCAGGCCTGCTGCTTGCACCGCGGCCCGGCGAACAGATCCTCGATCTCTGTGCTGCTCCAGGCGGCAAGTCCGCCCATCTGGCGGAATTGTCCGCAGACAAAGCACTCATTACCGCCTGCGACGTCTCAGATCGCCGACTGCATCGAGTGAGTGATAACGCTCGACGACTCAAACTTCAGTCCGTTCATACCCGGTTGATCTCGCGGGACGGCAGCGACCTCCCCGCAGGCCCCTTCGACGCGGTCCTCGTCGATGCCCCCTGCACCAATACCGGAGTTCTGGCGCGTCGCCCCGAAGCTCGCTGGAGATTCAGTGAACAAAGTCAGCAGGAATTGATCGTCCTGCAGACCCGGCTGCTCTTCGAAGCCATTCAGCGACTGCGTCCCGGTGGGCGAGTTGTGTACAGCACCTGCAGTATCGAGCCCGCCGAGAATATCGGGGTGGTACAGGCCGTCATGTCCGCCCTGCCGCAACTGCAGCTGGTGCAGCAGAGCGAGCACCTTCCGGGACAGCCGGCCGACGGAGCCTGGCAATGCATGCTCCGCAGCCCGCATTGAGCCAGCTTTACTTTTTGCCGCCGGGAACTCAGAATCCGGACTGTCACGTTCTCCGCCCAGCCTCGTGCCACAGTCAGGGATCCGCCATGACTTTCCTCCGTCACAGCCTCACGTCACTGCTCGCAATTGTCGCCGCCGGACTCGCCGCTGGAACCGCAGCTGCAGATGACGAATGGCCACAGTTCCGCGGTCCCGATGGGCAGGGACGGACGGAAGTTCAGGGACTGCCGCTGACATGGAGCGAGACGGAAAACGTCGTCTGGAAAACAGCACTTCCCGGTGAAGGGCACTCCTCACCCGTGGTCTCCGGTAATCAGATCTGGGTCACCGCTGCCATCGCGGAAAAACTGTCGGAAGAAGAGGCTCAGAAGCGACTGGCCACCATCAGGAATCCTCAAAGCCTCCAACTCGCCGGATCGCTGCAACTGCAGGCCATCTGCGTCAATCGTGACTCCGGAAAGATCGAACACGCTGTCACTCTGTTCACTGTCCCTGTTCCCGAACCCAAGCATGCCCTCAACAGCTATGCATCGCCCACACCCGTCATCGCGGGCAATCGGGTCATTTGCCACTTCGGCACCTATGGAACGGCCTGCGTCAATCGTGAAGATGGCAGTGTCCTTTGGCGAAACGATGGCCTCAAACTGGAACATCAGAACGGGCCTGGAAGTTCTCCCGTGGTCTGGAATGATCTGGCCATTGTTCACCTGGACGGAACCAACACACAGTCGATTGCGGCCCTGAAACTGGCCAGCGGGGAAGTGGCCTGGCAAACTGTGCGATCCGGCCAGATGGACCCCACACCGGAACTGCAGAAAGCCTATTGCACCCCACTCCTCGTGCAAACCGGCGATCGCCCGCTGCTGATTTCACCGGCTGCAAACTGGGTCTACGGATATGACGCACGCGACGGCCGGGAGATCTGGAAGGCCAGCTACGGGCAGCTCGGATTTTCCACAGTACCAAGGCCGGTCATCAGCGGAGATCGCGTCTATGTGGCAACCAGCTACATGCAGTCTCGACTGCTGGCGGTCAAATTCGATGGCACCGGAGATGTGACGGCGTCGCATATTTCATGGACTTCCGATAAGCAGATTCCTCAAAAGCCCTCCCTGATCGCCCGCGAAGGCCGGTTGTATTTCGTCAGTGACAAAGGCATCGCACGCTGCCTTGACGCCGCCACCGGAGATGAAAAATGGTTCAGTCGTCTCCCCGGAGACTACTCAGCCTCACCCCTGTCCGCTGAAGATCGTCTGTACTTCTTCAATCAGGATGGTATCTGCACCGTCCTGAAAACCGGCGATACGTTTGAAAAAGTCGCCGAAAACCGTCTGGATTCCGGATTTATGGCATCACCTGCCGTAGCCGGAAAAGCTCTGTACCTGCGTACTGCGTCAGCGCTGTATCGCATCGAACAAAAATAGCTTTTCCTGGCTGGCAGTGATGTGGCAGGAGCACACAGTTATGGGCTCTGAAAACCGCACTGTTCGGACAGCGTTCTTTCTCATGAAAGTCCTGCTGACCATTGTCAGCAGCTTCACCGGCGGATCGGTCGCTGCACAGACTGAAGAGCCCCCGAAACTCGTCGTGGACTTCCGTGGTCCCGCAGGCAAAACTCGGGCACTGGGATTTGCCGGGTCACACCGCCGCTTTTTCTCTGCCGGTGAAAACAAGCGTCTGCAGTTTTATGATCTGGCCAACGACACAATCATTCCCGGCAGTGTGATCCGCTGGGAATTCGCTCGCGGGGCCCTGGGAGAAGTCAACGACGCAGAGACCTCAGCAGATGGCACGAAAGTACTCATCGGAGGTTGCTCGCTGCGTAACGCTGGCGGTGATCTGGTGCTCGTTGACACCGGCACGCAGACTGTCCTCGCCCACTTTTCAGCGCCAGCGGAAGTCGTCTGCGTCGCACTTTCTGCCAGCGGACAGACTGTCGTTGCCGCCGACCTCCGCTCGGGAATCACCGCCTGGCGACTGATCGATGGCGTCTGGCAGCAGCGCGTGCTGCGCCCGTCGCTGCAGCAGGCCGATGCCGAATCCCTCTGGAATCCAGCCGCAGTGATCGATGATGCCACCGTCATGTTTTTGTCCGCCGATCCAGACAACCCGGACTTCGGACGGCTGGCCACCTGCGACCTCGTCACCGGAAACATCACCACAGCGACGACGCCGGTTCCGCTTCCTGTCTGCAGCCTTGTGTCTGTGAACCACACACTTCAGCGTACCTGCGTCTCGGCATCAATCGACGGCACAGTGCTGCTGCACAGCAGTGATTCCGCTGAACCTGCACGGCTACTACGGATCTCGGAACTGCTCAATGGACAGTTGCTGGAACCGTCGATCACCACAGCAGCCCTCGCTCCGGACGCAACGCTGCTCGCGATCGCTGGTGACGGCCTCACGCCGGACGGCGATCAGCAGGTGACATCCTTCATCACACTGCTCGACCTGCCCTCACTGAAGCTGCGGGACATTGTTCGGTTCACTGGCGAGGGCTGCTGCGAAACGCTCTGCTTCAGTCCCGAGTCCACGCACCTGCTGGCTTGCAATGACGTTGCCGAAACGGCTCTGCTGTGGAACCTGCGTGACGCTGGCGGAGAAGCTGCTGAACGACCATTGACGACTGCCCCGTTGTCGGTCGTGGGACGCGGACGAGCTTTTCAAACCGCACGCTTCGTGACTGGCAATTCGGCAGCACCCGACGGTTATCAGCTGCACCTGACGGACTCGCAATCACACATCTGGCAGCTGGAACCAGGTACTGGTGAACTGGAACAGCTGCCTCCGTCACCGGCCGGCACGCCGACCCAGCCCGTGAATGGTCCCGATACCTTTGCACCCGGATGGTCCGTCGCGGCAGAGCCGATTTCGGACGATGGACGCACGCAGATCCTCCGGCTGGTGCCACCGGCTGGCAGTCGCGCAGAACCGTCTCCTGTTCAGCTGAGCGTCATCGATCAGGGAACATTTTCCGGCGCCTTTGCATTCCTCCAGGGCACCCCGGAACGTCCTCAGGCAGTAGCCATCGGTACGACGCTGATTGACGGTATCTTTGTGTACCGCATCCCGTCCGACGACCAGCAGCCTCTGCAGCTCGTCCGCTATTTTCGCGATCACGCCGGAACCATTCGTGATCTTTCAGTGTCCTCCGATCAGCGTTTTCTGGCCTCCGCTGCAGCGGACCAAACCGTGAAAATCTGGAGCCTTGAGGGGATTGAACAGGAAGCGCAGCGTTCGATTTTTGGAGGCCGAATCGCCCTTCAGCCCGACGGTACCGTAAAGTTCTCAGACCTGAATCCCGCCGGAATTCTCTACGCACGCGGCATCAGGGATGGTGACGCAATTGCTGCGGTCAGGACCGCCCTGCAGCCGGATCAGCTGGTGCAGGACCCCGCTGAAACAGCCCGGCTGTTCAGCACACACCCCGCGTGGGCCACTCTGGATCTTTGGCTGGCCGGCACGGGATTCGACCCGAACAATCAGGAGGTCGGCGCACGCCGGATCAATCCCGGCTGGGAACCACTGCTGACACTGGTCACTGACAAAACTGGCGAATGGGTACTGTTTACGCCGGAAGGCTGGTTCGATGCGTCCATCGTTTCCGGTGATCGACTGTTCGGCTGGCAGATTAACCGCGGCGTCGCACTGCCGCCGCGTTATGAACCCGCTGAACATCTGCAGAAGGAGTATGAAAAGCCGGAGGTCATCAGACAGGTGCTGCAGACCGGCAGCGTCCCTGAGGCACTTGCAGCTCTCAACCGCCCGGTAGTCGGCGACCTGCAGATTGAACTCCGGAATCGAGTCCTTTCGCTGCCCGAAATTCGCATTCTGAATCCGCCCGATGGACTCGAGGCACAGGCACAACTCCCGATCCCTGTCACCGCAGAGGTGACGTTCGCACAGCCGCAGGATGCCAACGCTTTCGAAATTCAGGCGGCACAAAATGGACGCCACCTGATCGAACAAAATCGGGCCCTTCAGAATGGAATCCTCACAATCACCTGGTCCAGCCAGACACTCGAAGCTGCTAACCAGTTTTCCGTCACGGCACGTGAAATTGGAAACGATCTGGCAAGCAGTGACCAGAGCAAGGCGGCCGTCACCGTGCTGACCGGTGCCACGACCGCAGATCCGCAGGCTCGAGTCTTTCTCCTGGCACTGGCGGTTGATGCCTACCAGAAGATTCAGCCGCTGCAGTTTTCAGTACAGAGTGTCACGGCCTTTCGAAATGATCTGCAAACGCTGACGAACAGTCGGAAAAATTCGGTCACCGAAGCCCGCGTTCTCGCGGACAAAGCAGTTTCCATGGAAACGGTCCGATTGAACCTGAATGCCTTTCTGAGCGAACGGCAAAAACGTGCCTCACCGGATGACCTTATAATTGTCGTCGTCTCCGGACAGGGCGTCTCCCGCACAGTCGCACGCGGCAGCAGTATCCGCCTGAATGCACTCGAAGAATTCTTCTTCCTGCCTCCACAGGTGGACCCCGGAGATCTGCGTCAGTTGGGCCGCGAAGGAATTCGCTGGAAAAATCTTTGCGACCCAATCAATCAGTCAGATTGCGATGTCCTCTGGATTGTCGATGCCAGTCACTCCCAGCGAGCACGCAATGAAGCCAAAGCGGCGTTCAGTGAGTGCCGCGGACCGCACGGTCGACATGTGATCTTCACGGACCAGACGGAAGCGATTGAGTCCGCCGGATGGCAGGTTCAACCCGGCGAACGCGGAAACTCATCCCTGATGACCGCGGTGCGTGAAGCACTGCTCGGTCACAGTCAGACGCCTGAAGCCGACAAAGCCGTTGCCGCATTATGGCAGGACCAGCAGCTCAGCTTTGACGACCTGTCTCAGTGGACCGCGAACCGCGCACAACGGCTGGCCGAATCTGTCGGAAAACGCCAGAGGGTTGTGTATTCCCCCACAGCCCCCGGTTCCGCCAGGCACCCGCTGATCCTTGGCACTCGCACGTCGCCCAATCCGTGACACCCGGCAGTTCGCCGCAGAGAATACTCAGCAGCCTTCACACGTTCCGAAGCTGCTCCGGCAGCCTTCGCGGTCTTGTCCCGTAACTTCAATCCCGCAGGCGGCTGCCTGTCAGCTTCAAAAACAATCGCTCCAGACTGGGATCATGCGTCCGAATCGATCGCAACCCGGCTCCCGCAGACACCAGCTGCTGCAGCACCCGAGTCACCTCTGCAGCAACATTTGCTTCGCCACCTGAGTCGCTCACCAGCCGCAGGACACAGTCGCCGCCATCACGCTCCACCTGCACGCCGGCCCCGGGAACAAAACTTCCCGGAAGCGAACTCAAATCCACTCGCAACTCCACCTCCAGAGGTATCTGCTGCAGCAATCCAGCGATGAAATCGCACACCAGCAGTCGACCACGGTCCACAATCGCAGCCCGCGAACACAACTGCTGCACCTCTTCCATATAGTGGCTGGCGTAGATGATCGCCGTACCGGACTGCTGCATCTGCCGCACACAATCCAGCAGATGCGCACGACTTTGCGGATCCACACCAACCGTCGGCTCATCCAGAATCAGCAAACGAGGCTCGTGCAGTATCGCCGCCGCAAAATTCAGACGCCGCTTCATCCCACCTGAAAACAGGCCCGCATAGTCGTCGGCACGACCATCCAGCCCCGTCTGCCTCAGTGCATACTCCACCCGATCCTGCAATCGCTGACCGCCAAGCTGATACAGTCGTCCAAAAAACTGCAGATTCTCACGGGCTGTCAGGTCCGGATAAATCGCCAGATCCTGTGGAACTACACCCAGTGCCAGGCGAGACTCCCGCTCACGCCGACTCAGCAGGTGACCGCCCAGTCGGACCTCACCAGCATCCGGATCCAGCAACCCCGCAATCATCATCATCGTCGTGGATTTGCCGGCACCGTTCGGCCCCAGCAGGCCAAATGCCTCCCCTTGCCCGACCTGAAAACTGACACCATCCACGGCCTTCAACGCCCCATAGGACTTGCACAGCCCAGCCACATCCAGCAGCACCGCCATGCCACGCTCCCCTGATTCTCCAGCACCACAAAACACAGAAACCCGCGTCGTCCGACGCGGGTTTCATCACGTTTCCTAAGTCCCGCTCACACTGAAAAAAGATGGCCGCAGGCGTGCCCGACGTTTTGCGCCGGACACGCCCGCCGTCCTCCGTCACCGGGAACATGTCACTCCGTTTTCTCGCCGGCCTTACGAGCTTCCAGGATTTTCCCAACAAATTCCGACAAACCCGGACCACGCAATGCTGCCGCGTCCGCCAGAATTTCCCCCGTGTCGCCATCCACCAGCAACACGAAAGGTATCGCACTCACGTCATGCATGCTACCCAGAGTCGTCTCCCAACCCTTGCCTTCGTAAATCTGGTTCCAGGTAATCTCCTGGGACTCCAGAAAGCTGGTCACCTTCTCAGCCATGTTCTCCTGGTCAAAACTCACCCCAAGGATCTCGAAGCCCTGCTCGTGCCACGCCTTGTAGGCCTCCTTCATGTGCGGAATCTCGCCAATGCACGGGCCGCACCATGTCGCCCAAAAGTCCAGCATCACGACCTTGCCCTTGTAGGCTCCGGGAAACTGAATCTCTTCACCCTTCATCGTCTTTGCCGTAAAAGTCAGCGCCTTCTGTCCAACCACCAGATTCGGCGGCAGAGGCTGCTGCTCGATCGGCTCAGCAGCCTTCTCCAGCGTCAGACGACCATCCGCAAGTGCGAACTTGTAAGTCGTCCCCGTGAAATTGAAGGCTGATCCGATCTGCACGTTCTCAAATCGACGACTGACACGACCATTTCCATCCCGGTCAATTGGCAGCATCGACCCGTCTGCCAGCGCCCCGGAAACAAACGTCGAAAACCGCTTGCCGTCCAGTTCAAAGGAATACTCTGAACCAAAGTCTGTGTAAAACATCAGCGTCGTCGCAAGCTGGGCTCGCCGCGGATCCTTCGGGTCAAAACGATACAGGCCCAACGCACCCGTTCGATCGTCAGTCAGCTGCACCTTGCCGCGACCGGTGTACTGCTTCAAACCACCACGCTCTTCACTTTTCCACTCCACTGCCGGATCATTCGTCAAATCGCCGTCGGCGTTCGCATCAATAAACAAACGCCCCTCTTCCCCCTCGGGCTCATCGGCAATGAACGCAAACTTCCTGTCACCAAGCGTAATGTAGCCGAACTTCGGAGCCTTCAGACCGTCAGGCGTCTTCGTCGCTATCGAAGCTTCCTGATCCATCGCAGCACGCTGCGGACGATAGCCACCCACGCGAGCCGTCACACCCTCCGACAGAAACTTCTCCGTCACCTCTTCAGCCGGCAGCCCAGCGGAAACCGCCACCGCCGCTGCACAGACACCCAGGGCCCTGGCCATCAAACCAGAGGCAGACTTCAGTTTCCCGCACAGCTTGATTCGACTCATCTGCAAAACCCCTATGAACAGGTACAACCTGAATACCGGCAAACCACTTCGCAGAACCACAGTATCGCGATCAGAACAGCACTCGGCAAGCCCGACACAGCCGTCAGTTCAAAACGGATCAGACAGTTACAACGCTGCGAGGTCAGTACAGTCCCTGACAGTCCTCCAGCCGCGTGCCCCGCTCATCAGTCACCGCGAACTTCGCCCCCTTATACATGCTCGTCCCGGCGTAGCGACCGTCTTTCGACATCACGTAAAATGAAATGTCAAAATCCGGCTTTCCGTCAGCACGCCGCAACCGCTGCTCGGTCGTTTTCGCAATCCGCCGCAGGACCTCCATCCCGGCCTCCTCCGGACTGGCTCCGTTCCGCATCAGCTCCACTGCAGCAAACGAAGACAGATTCTGCAGATTCGCTTCGCCACGCCCAGTACTGCCACATGACCCCACTCCATTGTCCACGTACAACCCCGCACCAATGATCGGCGAATCACCAACCCGTCCCGGGATCTTGAACGCCATACCACTGGTCGTTGTCGTACACGACATGCTCCCCGCAGCATTCAGGGCAGAGCAATGGATCGTCCCCGTAGGTCGACGAAAACGCAGTCGCCCTGTGTCTTCCACAAGCACCGAATTTCTGCGGAAAAACTCCGCCACCGGAGCATCCGCGTCGCCCGGATCCGGCAACCAGTCATCCCGTTCACTCATCGTTTCCTTCCATCGCAGCCAGATCTTTCGCGAATGCTCCGTCAGCAGATTCTCCTCCTGAAAACCGTGCGCCCGAGCAAATTCCAGCGCACCAGCCCCCACCAGCAGAACATGGTCCGTCCGCTGCAGCACCTTTAGCGCAACCTGAGCCGGATGACGAATCCCCTGCAATGACGCCACACCTCCCGCTCGATGGGTCGGTCCATGCATCACTGCCGCATCCAGCTCCACGATACCACGCTCATTCGGCAGCCCACCATAACCCACGCTCGTATCCAGCGGATCGTCCTCCACCAAAGCAACACCGCCCACGACCGCGTCCACAGGATCCAGCCCCTCCTGCAGCAGTTCCCATGCCCTCTGCGTCGCACTCGCACCGTTGCCCGAAGCAATCACCCGCACAGGCCCCGACTGTCGCACACCCGCTGCGGCCCCGGAAGAGACTGCCGCCGCCGCCACACTCGCAGCGTGCATGAACAAACGACGCGTTACATCCGTCATAATCAGTATCCCGCTCAAGTCTCCGACAAACCAAAACACGGCCGGCCGCCGCCTGCAGAACATATGATGCTCAAAACTCGCACCGTTTGCAAAGCTGCCAACCCCGCCTCCGGCAAACCGCGAAATTCAACTTCTGCCCCCCACTTTTTGCGATCTGCTTGCCACTCAGCTCGTTCAGTGGTACGCTCATCAGCAGGATATCCAGAGATTTGCCAAAGTTCCGCGCGATCCGATTCCCATCGTCCATAATATTTCCCGGCACGCGGTTTCGCCGCTCTGCTGATCCGATTTCGCCTCCAGCCACAGGTCTGCGGCATGGTTGTTGTCAATATCCCGATTGACATTCGCGAAGTGGCGGATGAACCCGCCCCTCAGGATGCACTGCTCGGAGTCTACGAGCTGCAGGAGTTTCGCTCAGTCCCGCCATTCAGCGGCATGAAACCCGGGCCCGAAAATTTCCCCGGTGCCATGATTCTCAGACGCGTCCACCGCGGTCGAGTCCTTTGCCACCAGGGTGACCCCGGACGTACCGCGTTCCAGATCCTCACCCAGCCCGATGCGCTCAACGTCCTTAAAGCCCTTCGCCGCGCCGTGGATGCCGAAGCCAAAGCCATTCGCGACGCTCTCGCCGCAGGTGTCACCCCGGAAACCAGCGCTGACGAACGCGAACGACTGCTTCGTCGCGACGCCGCCGAAGCACCACTGCGAACCCTCCGAGCCGCTCGCCTTGACGAAGAAATTCAACAACTCGAAGCCGCCGTCGCCAAACTCCCGCCAAACACCGCACCCCGTGTTGTCGCACAGGCTCGTCTGCTCGTCGCACCACCCGGAAATCGCCGCGGACTGCTCAGACGACTGATCAACCTGCTGCCGCGGTTTGGATCTGCCCCAGCCAGCCGCTCGAAACTTCCCGATTACATTCCCAACGATGGCCCCCAGGATCTCAGCGCCGGAACTCTCAGCGCACCCATGTTCGAAGGTGACCTGTTCGGCGAAATGAGCTGCATGAACCTGGCACCACGCTCCGCCACCGTCATCGCCACCGAAGGCACACCCACAGAACCCGTGTACATGATCGAGATGGTCCGCAACGCCCTCGATGCCCTCCGGGGAAATGCAGAATACCGACGCCGGATGGATGAGATCTACCGGACGCGAGTCATGGAGACGCAGGTCCGCAGCCTGCCACTCTTCCGCTCCCTCAGCGATGCTGACTACAAATGGCTCTCCAGCCAACTCGATCTGGTCGAATTCGGCGCGGGGGACATCATCTTCGATGAACACGACAGCGCCACCGACTTCTGCTATGTCGTCCGAAATGGTGTGGTCAAAGTCTCCCGCGGACTCGGCTGCCTGCTCGGCCCCGACGAAATTCGCAGCCCCGCGGTATTGCTGCAGGAACTGCAGAATCAGGCTCACCAGCCAACACTTCCGCCAACGATCACCCAACTGCTCCAGCCCCTGCTCGACAGCCTCCCAGCCACGCCCACCGACGCTCCCAAATTCCCTGAAACGCTCAGAAAACTGCTGAATCAGTGGATCCGGACTGCAGACCTCCAGACCAAAATCGCTGCCACCACAGACGAGTTGCTGGAACGCTCCGGACTCCGCCAGTACTCCGCTGCCTTCACCGACTTTCAGGAAAAAACGGCCGACTGGTGGGAACTGGAAGCACGCATCTTCCACCGCGTCCTGCTCGACAGCCTCTGCCCCAAAGGCCTGAAAGCCCGCACCACAGCACTGCAGCAGCGCCGCACACTTTCCTACGCCAGTCGCGGAGAACTCATCGGCGAAATCGCACTCCTCCGCGGCGAAGAACGGTCCGCAACCTGCCTCGCCTTCACTCACCCATCCTCGGGACAGAAAACCGCCACACAGGCCAACCTGATTCCCCAGCGTGTCGAAGCCGTCCGCATCAGTGCAGACACACTCAGGGCCCTGATGGAACGCTCCCCCGCGTTTCGCCGGCATGTCGATGAAACCATTCGCCAGCGACAGGACCGCGACCAGCAGGTGGCGGTGCAGGCCAGCACCGAAACAGTCGCCAGTCAGTCGCCTGAATTCGAGTCCCTCGGGCTCGCCTGGGGCCAGTCACTCATGGTCATCGACCTCGATCGCTGCACCCGCTGCCAGGAATGCGTCAAGGCCTGCGTTGCCGCGCACGATGATGGACGCACACGCCTGTATCTCGATGGACCACGTTTCGAAAGCCGATACCTGATTCCCGTCAGTTGCCGACAATGCCTGGATCCCGTCTGCATGATCGGCTGCCCGGTCGGCGCCATCAATCGCGGAAGCAGCGGTGAGATTCGAATCGCCGATCACTGCATCGGCTGCAGCAAATGTGCCGATCAGTGCCCCTACGGATCAATTCAGATGGATCTGCTCGATTCCGCCCAGGAACCCGATGCCGATCTCGCCAGCCTGCTGGGGCCAGGTTATGTGCTCCGATCGGTTCAGGAACGCGCCGTCGTCTGTGATCAGTGCAAATCCACCCCCTCCGGAAAACCTTCCTGCGTCTACGCGTGCCCGCACGAGGCCGCCATTCGCGTCGAAGGCCTGAAATTCTTCGAAAACCTCTGAAAGGCCCGGCGTGCTGCTCGATCGCACTCATTCCCGCTGGGCACTGCTTTCCGGCCTGACGCTCACCATCGGTGCTGCCGCATGGTTCATCTGCAATGCCGCTGCTCCCAATGGCCTGTCCGGAGGCAGCGTGCCCGGATTGATCTTCGGCATCATCGGCACGCTCATGATGTTCTTCGCCGGAATGCTCGGAGCACGGCGACCACTGCGGCACCGACGCATCGGCAGCGCCAGCTTCTGGCTCAAAGGACACCTCTGGCTCGGAACACTCTGCATCCCCTTCATTCTGTTCCACGCAAGCTTCTCACTGGGCGGCCTGCTCGAACAGGTACTCTGGTTCTGCCTCGCTTTCGTCGCTGCCTCCGGCTTCTTCGGCCTCGCAGTACAACAGTTTCTGCCGCGGTTACTCTGGAAAAACGTGCCACTGGAATCCTTCGAGCCCCAGTCGCCGTGGCTCTGCGATCGCATGACTCTCACCGCGGATATCCGCCTCTCAACAGCCTGCGAGCGCAGCCTCCCGGAAATCAATGATCACCTCCGGCAATCCGCCCGCCGACTCGTGCAGGGCTTTGATGAAATCGCCGCAGGCAGCGAAAACCGCAGTGAAAAGAACGCCCGCAAACTGCTGATGATGCAGCAGCTGACCCCCATGGATCACCGCGACTTCTTCTGGTCCATGGCCAAAGTCGCCAAGGCCGACCTGAAAGCCATTTCCTTCGAAGGCGACTTCGCAGACCTGCTGGCAAAAATTTACCAAAATCTCCGCGAACTGCAGCCCGCCAACACGACAAACACCGCTGCCACAACTGCCACATCCGGCACAACGCCGGAACCGGCACCCGTAGCTCCTTCACATACCCGCACAACTGCGGCAG
>VFQT010001235.1_pt1 | contig 31888 bp, 29 predicted proteins | sample 3512381 | NCBI WGS metagenome assembly VFQT01 (sample SAMN10412376, study PRJNA504923) | tailings metagenome | isolation source: Relicate 2 Philex TSF3 active mining site | place: Philippines: Tuba, Benguet | collected 2017-08-29
CGGGCCAGCGACACCGATCCGCGCGACGTCGTCGAACGTCATCTGAGAGCCACCGAATCCATCACGGACACGGATCTCGATCTGGTGGTCTGGCCCGAGAACGTGATCGACGTGGCCGACTTCGCGCGCAGTGTCGAGATCACCGAGATCGCGTCGGAGTCCGACCGACTCGGTGCGCCTTTCGCCGTCGGCATCACCGAGGACGTCGACGATCGACGCTTCACCAACGCCCAGGTGATCGTCGACGGGTCGGCGTCGGTGATCGACCGCTACGACAAGGTTCGCCGGGTGCCGTTCGGTGAATACATGCCGATGCGGAGTCTGTTGCGGGCGCTCGGCGCTCCGGTGGATCAGGTGCCACGCGACGCGGTGGCGGGCACCACTCCGGCGGTGCTCGACTTCGTCACCGACGGCGGAGTCGAACGCGCCGCGGTGGTGATCTCGTGGGAGGTCTTCTTCGGCGGACGCGCACGCGAGGGCGTCGCTCTCGGCGCCGGGTTCGTCATCAATCCCACGAACGGGTCCAGTTACACCTGGACCGTGTTGCAATCGCAACAAGTCGCGTCGTCCCGATTGCGCGCCATCGAGACCGGTCGCTGGGTGGTGCAGGTCGCACCCACCGGATTCAGCGCTTTCGTCGGACCCGACGGCGACGTCCACTCGCGCACGGGAGTGAGCGAGCGAGCCGTCATCTCGCGGGAGATCCCCATGCGTTCGGGCGAGACTCCCTACGTGCGGATGGGCGACGGACCGTGGATCGTCGCGTTGGCCCTGATCCTGGCGTGGAATCTGCGCTCGCGTCGGCGATCGTGAACCCGCCGGCGAACCGGCGTCACCCTCACAGGTCGATCATCACCGTCGTCGGTCCGTCGTTCACCGACTCCACGTTCATGTAGGTGCGAAAGCGGCCGGTCTCCACGCGCGCGCCCAGTCGACGTAGTTCACCGACGACGTGATCGACGAGAGGCTCGGCGTGTTCGGGGCGCGCCGCGGCCACCCACCCCGGACGTCGACCCGACGACGTGTCGCCGTACAACGTGAACTGGCTCACCACGAGGATCTCACGGGTCGTGTCGGCCACCGACAGATTCATCACGCCCTCGTCGTCGTCCATGATCCGCAGGTTCCAGATCTTGTCGGCCATCTTGGACGCCACCCGATCGTCGTCGGTGTGCGTGACACCCACCAGAACCAACAGGCCCCGACCGATCTCGCCCGTCCGGGTGACCGAGGATCCGTCGATGACGTCCACCGACGCTCTCGTCACCCGTTGCACCAGTGCTCGCACGAGCCGATCGTACGGGCAACAATGCACCCGTGGGGAATCTCGATCGCGTCGTCCTCCGATCGTCGGACGGTCGGATCACGGCGCACGTCGACCCCGTCCACGGGGGCCGCCTCGCCCGTCTCACCGTGGACGATCGCGCGTTGCTCGTGGAGGCCGATCACCCCGAGGCCCATGGTCCCCTCGCGTGGGGCTGCTACCCGATGGCCCCTTACTGCGGACGCGTCCGCGACTCCCGACTGCGCTTCCGCGATCGGGTCCACGATTTGCCGCGAACGGCCGCGCCCCATTCCATTCACGGCGTGACGTTCGATCGCCCGTGGCGGGTGACGGCGCACGACACGACATCGGTGGAGATGCGCATCGATCTCGACGACCGTTGGCCCTTCAACGGTCGCGTCACACACGAGGTCCGCGTCGACGACGGGGGTCTGACGATGCGGCTCACCCTCGACGCCGACGAGGACATGCCCGCGATGCTCGGATGGCACCCGTGGTTCGTGAAGCCCGACCGCTCACCGACCGAGTTGCGCACGATGTTGCGTCGTGATGCCGCGGGGATCGCCACCGCCGCGCGCGTCGAGCGCCCGTTCGGTGTCGTCGACGATTGCTTCGACCGCCCCCTCGTCGGACCCGGGGATCACGTGGACGAATTCTTGAGACTTCGGGTGCTCGACGTCGACCTGGCCCTGTCGTCGGACTGCTCGCACTGGGTCCTTTATGACGTACCGGCACATGCCACCTGCGTGGAGCCACAATCCGGTCCCCCCAATCAGGTCAACGACGATCCCCGGGTGGTGCGCCCCGGGGAGTCGTCGTCCCGCTGGTTCCGGATCGGCGTCGAACGTCCATGAACATCGGGGGCGAATTCTCCGGCAGACTTTCCGCGAGGTTTCCCGCCCGCGGTGCTCTTCATCCCCGTGCGGAACACGAGCGAACATGAACACCACACTCTCCGACGCCGCCCTGGTCACCGCGCACCTCGCCGGCGACCGCACGGCACTGGCCGCCATCTACGACCGCTACTCCAGCGGGTTGTACGACACCGCTGCGGCGATGTTGTCCGACCGTCACGACGCGGCCGACATGGTTCAGGACGTGTTCTGCATCGCCGCCGAACGTCTGGCGCAACTGCGCGATCCGGAGCGGCTGAAGCCGTGGCTGTACGCCGTGCTGCGCAACGAGGTCTACCGACGCACCAAACGGCGTCGGCGCGCGACACCCACCGACTTTCAATCCGAGACGGTTCCCGACGTGGTCGCCCCCACTGATCCCAGCGCCGAGGGTGCCTCCGTGGCCTTCGCCGAGTTGGCGTCGCTCGTGCGCGCGGCCGCGGCCGGCCTCGACGAACGCGACCAGCTCATCCTCGAGCTGTCGGTGCGCCAGGGCCTCGAGGGGGCCGATCTGGCCGACGCCCTCGGGGTCTCGCCCGAGCAGAGCTACTCGATGGTGCACCGCATGCGCGAGCGCGTCGACCGCAGCCTCGGGGCTTTCGTCGTCGCCAAGGCCGGTCGTCGTGAATGTGCCACCCTCGACGAGATCCTGCGCGACTGGGACGGCCGCTTCAACGTGCTCATCCGCAAACGGGTGGCGCGCCACATCGAGTCCTGTGAAACGTGCGAGGAGACCAAGGGCAAGGTCGCCCCGCTGGCCCTCTTCGGAGCGGCACCGGTCATGGCCGCCCCGCTGGGTCTGCGCGAGCGCGTGCTGTCCGCGGCCTCGCGAGTGCCGGTCTCGGGCAGCGGTGGCGCCGCCGACGGATCCTCCTCGCGCATCCGTTGGCGAAAGAGCGACGGTTTCCCGGGAGCGGGACGCGTGTCGCGAACGATCACGTGGTGGGGAGCGTCGGCCGTCGTTCTGGTGGTGGCGGGCTCGGTCGCGGTGCTGACGACGGGTGCCGAGGACGGACCCGCCTCGTCGGAGCCGATCACGAACCCCGTCCCGACGACGACGCCGTCGGAGTCCGCCACCACCACGTCCATCACCACGCCATCGGAGCCCGTCACCACCACGTCCACCACGACGGCACCGACACCGACCTCCAAACCCGTCGCCTCACCCTCCTCGATCACCCCGGTCGCGCCCGTCACCACCATCGCCCCCGTCGTCTCGCCGGTCGCCGCAACGACGACCGTGGTCTCCAAGGTTTCGACGACCACCGGCGCACCACGCGCGACGACCACCGCACCGCGCGCGACCAGCACGACCACCCCACGGCCGACGACCACCACGCCGACGTTGCGCGGCCTCGCGCTCGACGTCACCGCGGTCGATTTCTCGACGTCGTCGACCACCGCGAACGTGCGCCTCACCAATCCGAACTCTCGGGCGGTCCCGTGGAAGATCGCCTCCACTCAACCGTCCTTCTTCTCGTTCGATTCCTCGTCGGGAAATCTGGCGGCCGGTGCGTCCACCACGATCAAGATCACCTTCGCCCGCGCGTCGGCGTCGTCGTACACCAACGCCTCGGTGTTCCCGGAGGGTCGTTTCACGTTTGCCGCGCGCGTCACCGTCACCGGGGCCCCGGCCACGGCCTTCGACCTGCTCGGCGCCGTGCGTCGTCCCCCGCAGCTGGGAACCATCACCGTGCGCTTCAACGGCAACGGCTGCGCGAACCTCTCGCTCCAGGTTCCCGTCACCGACGAATCGGCCCTCAAGAGCGTGACGGCCACCCTCACCCTCACCGGCTCGTCGGCCTCCTCCACCCGTACCGTCACTTTGACGGACTCCGGAAAGGGGTCATGGGTCGGTGCCAGCACCGACATCCCGGCATCGGTGACCGCGGTGTCGGTGAGCGTGACCGCCACCGATCGACCCGGACTGTCCGCCACCGCGGGAACCAAGATCGCCCGGCCCTCGTCCTGCTGAGAGCCGTTCGGACCGGTTCGAGCACCGTCGGGGAGCCGGTCCGAGCGCACCGATAGCATCGCAACCCATGTCACAAACGCGGGGATCGACGTCTCCCCACAACCCCCTCGACCCCGATTCGCCTCTGCGCATCGCGTACCTCACCTATCGAGGCAAGCCCCACGTCGGTGGCCAGGGCGTGTACACCCGCCATCTCACCAAGGCCCTCGTCGATCTCGGACACTCGGTCGAGGTCTTCGGCGGGCAGCCGTACCCGGTTCTCGACGAGCGGGTCGCGCTCACCAAGTTGCCGAGCCTCGACCTCGTCAACGACCACTACCCCTTCCGCTTCCCCGCCATCTGGGAACTGAAGACGCGCGAGGACTTCTACGAGTTGGGCCTCTTCCTCACCGGAACGTTCGGTGAGCCGGCCGCGTTCAGCGCGCGAGTGAAGCGTCACCTGGCCGACCGGGTGCGCGATTTCGATCTGGTGCACGACAACCAGTGTCTCGGCCACGGAATTCTCGGTCTCGAGAAGATGATCCCGACGATCGTCACCCTTCACCACCCGATCACCCGCGATCGGGCCCTCGAGATGGAACACGCCCCGAACTGGTGGAAGAGGCTCGGTGTGTCGCGCTTCTACTCGTTCGTGAAGATGCAAGGACGCGTGGCCAGTCGCATGCCGCGCATCGTCGTGGTGAGCGAGAACAGCATCAAGGACATCCACGGCGACATGGGGGTTTCCTACGACCGCATGCGGCTCGTCCCGGTGGGCGTCGACCCCGACCTGTTCAAGCCGTTGCCCGGTGTGTCGCGCATCCCCGGGCGACTCATCACCACCGCCTCGGCCGACGTGGCGCTCAAGGGTCTGTCCTACCTGCTCGAGGCGGTGGCCAAGTTGCGCACGGAGCGCGACGTGACGCTCACGATCATCGGCAAGCCCAAGCCCGGCAAGAGCATGGACCTCATCGACAAATTGGGTCTGGCGCCGCACATCCAGTTCGTCTCGGGAGTCTCCGACGAGCGCATCGTCGAGCTGTACGCCGAGGCCGAGATGGCCGTGGTTCCCTCGTTGTACGAAGGGTTCAGCCTGCCCGCCATCGAGGCCATGTGCACCGGCATCTGCCTGGTGGCCACCGACGGTGGAGCCCTCCCGGAGGTGACCGGCACCGACGGCGACACCGTTCTGCAGTGCGTGGCCGGCGACGCCGAGGCCCTGGCCGCCACCATCCGCCGCGGACTCGACGACCCCGAGTTGCGCGCCCGGGTCGGGCTCAACGGTCGCCACCGCGTGGTCGAGCGCTGGACCTGGCGCAAGTGCGCCGAGATGACCGTCGAGCAGTACCGCGAGGTGTTGGCCATGCCGGCGAACCGCGAGAAGCTGCGTCGCAACGGGCGGATCGGCTGATGCTGACCGTTCGCTTCCCGCGCCTCGGCCTCACCCCGGGCGACCTGGTGCTCGACGCCGGCGCCGGATTCGGCCGACACGCCTACGAGGTGGCCCGACTGGGCGGACGCATCGTGGCCCTCGACTACGCCGACGACGAGGTGCGCACCACGCGGGCCACCTTCGGGGCCATGATCGAGGAGGGTCAGATCGAGTCGCGCAACTACGTCGGTGCGTTGCGAGGCGATGCCACGCGACTGCCCTTCGCCGACGCCACCTTCGATCGCGTCATCACCAGTGAGGTGCTCGAGCACATCCAGAACGACGTCGCCGCCATCGCCGAGTTGGCCCGCGTGTTGCGCCCGGGGGGAACGTTGGCCTGCACGGTGCCGTCGTGGTGGCCCGAGAAGATCAACTGGAAGTTGAGCGACGAGTACCACGCCCCCAAGTCCGTGGGTGGGCACGTGCGCATTTATTCCCAGACCGAACTGGAGGCCAAATTGCGTTCGGCCGGATTGTCGGTCACCGGATCCCATCATGCCCACGCCCTCCACTCGCCCTACTGGTGGCTGAAGTGCGCCGTCGGTCCGCGCCGCGACGATCACGCTCTGGTCAACGGCTACAAGCGGTTCCTCGAATGGGACATCGTGAAGCAACCGAAGTCGGTCAAGTTGGCCGAGAAGGCGCTGTCCCCTCTGATGGGCAAGAGCCTCATCGTGTACGCGCGCAAGAACGCCATGGCCCGGACGGTGACGGCATGACGCGCGTGCCCCACGTCGAGGGCGTGTTGAGCGCCGACGAAGTCGTTCGCACCGCCGAGTCCATCGCGGCCCTGCAACTGGACAACGGCATGATCCCCTGGTTCGAGGGCGGACACTGCGACCCGTGGAACCACGTCGAGACCGCCATCGCGCTCGACGTGGCCGGCTTCCACCGCGAGGCCGAACGCGCGTACCAATGGCTCGTCGACACCCAACACGCCGACGGCTGGTGGTTCAACTACTACCTGCCCAGCGGAACCGTCGAGGAGCCCAAGCTCGACACCAACGTGTGCGCCTACATCGCCTCGGGCGTGTGGCACCACTGGCTCGCCACCGGTGACCGTTCCTTTGTCGACCACGTCTTCCCCACCGTCGAACGGGCCATCGACTGGGTCCTGTCGATGCGTCGACCCAACGGAACCATTCGGTGGGCCCGCGAGGAACACGCGTCACCGTGGGACTACGCACTGCTCACCGGATCCAGCAGCATCTGGCACGCGCTGATGTGCGCCGGCCATCTGGCCGAACTCGTGCGGCGGCCTCGGCCGGATTGGCGCGAGGCGGCCGACGTGCTGCGCCTGGTGATCGCCACGCAACCCGACGCCTTCGAACCCAAGGCTCGCTGGGCCATGGACTGGTACTACCCCGTGCTCACCAACGCCCTCGTGGGCGACCAAGCCAAGGCCCGTTTGGCCGAGAGTTGGGGCACCTTCGCCATGGAAGGTCGCGGCATCCGTTGCGTCAGCGACGAACCATGGGTGACCGCCGCCGAGACCGCCGAATGCTCGCTGGCCCACGTCGCCGTGGGTGACGTCTCCACCGCCATGGAACTTCTCTACTGCACGCGCGCGCACCGCAACGACGACGGCAGTTACTGGACCGGAATCGTGTATCCCACCATGGAGCGCTTCCCCAACGGCGAATGCACCGCCTACACCGCGGCCGCGGTCATCATGGCCGCCGACGCCATCGACGGCGGCTCGGCCGCCTCGCGACTGTTCGTCCCCGGCGTCACCGTCGACTGAGGGTCCGCATCGGCAAGAATGGGCCGATGACCGCGAACGACGATCCCGCGAACCCCGCCTCGACGAAGGGTGCCCCGGCACCGCTCGACGTCGACTCACTGCGCGCCATCGCCCAACGGGCCCTCGATGCGATGGGGACGAACGCCCGGGTCGAGGATGCTCCCGTGTCGGGGTCCGACACCGTGTCCGTGCGATCCCCCATCAACGGACGCCCGCTCGGAATCGTGCGCCTCGACGCCGAATACGCCGCCCAATCCGACGTGGACGCCGCCATCGCCCGGGCCGTCCGGGTCTTCGCCACTTGGCGAACCGAGCCCGCCCCTCGACGTGGCGAGGTCGTTCGACATCTCGGCGAACAGTTGCGACGACACAAGGAGGACCTGGCCGACCTCGTGCAAATCGAGGTGGGCAAGATCCGCTCCGAAGCCCTGGGCGAAGTGCAGGAGATGATCGACATCTGCGACTTCGCGGTCGGACTGTCGAGACAGTTGCACGGATTGACGATCGCCTCCGAACGTCCCGGCCATCGACTGGCCGAGACGTGGCAGCCCCTCGGTCCGGTCGGCGTCATCAGCGCATTCAACTTCCCGGTCGCCGTGTGGTCGTGGAACGCGGCGTTGGCCCTCATCTGCGGCGACCCGGTGATCTGGAAGCCGTCCGAGGCCACCACGTTGTGCTCGTTGGTCACCACCGTTCTGGCCCGTCGCGCCGCGATCGCGGCCGGTGCGTCGCCCGACGTGTGTCAGGTGGTGTTCGGCGACGCCGAGGTGGGTCGCGCCCTGGTCGCCGATCACCGGGTACCGCTCATCTCGGCCACCGGTTCCACCCGCATGGGGCGCCTGGTGGCTCCGGTGGTCGCCGAGCGATTCGGACGTTCCATCCTCGAACTCGGTGGCAACAACGCCGCCATCGTCACACCGTCCGCCGACCTCGACCTGGTGGTGCGCGGCGTCACCTTCGCCGCCGCCGGAACCGCCGGTCAGCGGTGCACGACCTTGCGTCGTCTCGTGGTCCACCAGTCGCGCGTCGACGAGGTCGTCGACCGCGTGTCGCGCGCCTACTCGCGTCTGCGCGTGGGCCATCCGCTCGACGCCGACACTTTGGTGGGTCCGCTCATCGACTCGCGTGCCGGCGACGCCATGACCGCGGCGATCGAGTCCGCGCGACGCGAGGGAGGAACCCTCGTCGTCGGCGGCGACCGTCTCTCGCTCGACGGGGCTCCCGACGCGGCGTACATGAGACCGGCCGTGGTCACCATGCCCCGACAGACCGACATCGTGCGCACCGAGACCTTCGCGCCCATCCTGTACGTCATGGCCTACTCGACGATGGACGAAGCACTGACGTTGCAGAACGACGTTCCCCAGGGACTCGCCTCCTCCATCTTCACCACCGATCTGCGCGAGGCCGAGCGGTTCACCGGTCCGGCGGGCAGTGACTGCGGCATCGCCAACGTCAACATCGGACCGTCGGGTGCCGAGATCGGCGGAGCCTTCGGAGGCGAGAAGGAGACCGGCGGCGGACGCGAGAGCGGTAGCGACGCCTGGAAGGCGTACATGCGGCGTCAGACGCAGACGATCAACTATTCGAACGACCTGCCCCTGGCCCAGGGCGTGGTGTTCGAGTAGCAGCAACTCGGGCATCATCCGTCACAGATTCCGGCCCGGCCCGCCTCCGAGCCCCTCGGGGGCCAGCGGTACACTTCGCCCATGATCTCGTCCTCCGACCGTCATCCGGCCTTCGAGGAATACTGCGAGTGCATCTTCGAACTGCACGAGGACGATCTGGAGGTCATCCGCGCCCGCATCGCCGAGCGCCTCAACGTCAGTCGGGCCTCGGTGTCGCAGATGATCGAGAAGATGACCAAGGTGGGCCTCGTCACCTCCACCGACAACACCATCGCCCTCACCGCCGACGGACTGAAGCTCGCCAACCAGGTGGTGCGTCGTCACCGCCTCGCCGAGCGCTTCCTCACCGACATCCTCGGTCTCAGTTGGTCCGACGCCCACCGCGAGGCCGGCAAATGGGAACACGTCATGAGCGACGAGGTGGAGGTGGCCATGAACCGCGTGCTCGGGGCTCCCACCACCTGCCCTCACGGCAACCCGATTCCGGGCTCGAGCTACGTCGACCCCAAGGCCGTGCCCTTGGCGCGCGTCGCCATCGGCGACCGCTTCACCGTGGCCCGCATCCCCGAGGAACTGGAGTTCACCCCGGGACTGCTCGACTTCCTGCAGCAGTCGTGCATCCTGCCCGGTTTCGCCGGCGAGGTGTCGGCCAAGCCCGCCGACGGGACGATGTCGGTGGTCATCGACGGTCGCACGGTGGCCGTCGACGCCTTCGCGTCGTCGCGCATCCTGGTGACGGTCTGATGTTCGTTCGCCCGTCGTCCCGCGTGGTCGTCGCACTGTCGACATCTCTCGTCGTGTTGGCAGCCTGTGCGCCGACCACCTACGAGACCTCGTCCACCACCACCGTGGTGGCCGCCACCACCACCATTCCCACCGGACCGATCGACGACCTGTTGCCGCGCCTCAGCGACACGATGCTCACCCTGTCGTCGTACATCGGGCCGAACTCCAGCGGTTCGACGACCAGTGGCAAGAACGAGGTGCTGGCCGAGATCGAGGCCCTCTGGGCGGCCGTGGAGACCGAGGTGTCGTCGCTCGACCCGTCATCGGCCGAATCGCTCGGACGCATGGTCGACCTGGCCCGCACCGCGGTGGAGCGCAACCGACCCGCCGACGCCGACAAGGCGGCCAAGTTCGCCGGCGACGTGATCGACCAGCTGTTGGGCTGATCAGCGTCCGCGCATCGGCGCCGGAAGTTCTTCGGCGTGCACGACGGTCAGACGCTGGGTCGAACGCGTCAGCGCCACGTACAACGCCCGCATGCCCTGGGGTTCGGCGCGCACGATGCGCGACGGCTCGACGACGATCACACCGTCGAGCTCGAGCCCCTTCACCAGACCCACCGGAACCACGGTGATTCCCGAGTCGAGAGCCGCACTGGCCGCGCGTCCGTGCTCGATTCCGCGCGCCGTGAAGTACTCGCTCGTCTCCTCGGCCATGGCGTCGGGCACCACCACGGCCACGTTGCCCGATCCGATGTCGGCCACCATCGACAGAGTCTCGTCGGCCACCGCACCGAGAAGTCGCCCGACGGAATCCACCTCGACGATTCGCGGCGGGGCCACTCCCTCGCGCACCGCTCGGGGTGCGACGAGTCCCGGCGCGGCGGCGTGCATCACGCGGGTGGCCAACTCCATGATCTGCCCGGGGATTCGATAGCCCACCGACAGTCCGATCACCCGACTGGGCTTTCGCTCGGGAAGGTGATCGAGCACGTCGTTCCACGTGCTCGGCGCGTGGGCGCCGGTGGCCTGGGCCAGATCGCCCACCACGGTCAGTGATCCGGAGAGGGAGCGGCGGGTCACCATCGCCAGCTGCATGGGCGTGAGGTCCTGGACTTCGTCGACGACGATGTGACCGTAGGTGCGTATCTCGTCGGCCTCGTCCACTTTGCCGTTGCGTCGCGGCTGCGGGCCCAGGTGCATGCGTGCCTCGTCGAGGAGGGCGGCATCGGCCACGGTCCAGCGCACGTCGTCGAGCGTCTCGGAACGCTCGCGATGCATCGAGAGGATCTCCTCCTCGGAGAATCGCCCGGCGTTGGCCAACTTCAACAAGGCCTTCGATCCGAACAGGTCGTGCAACAACTGCGCCGGCGTCAGTGCGGGCCAGATGCGATCGATCATCGCCCGCGCCTCGTCGTCGCCCTTCAACGCCTCGCGCACCTGGGCGCCCGAGGCCTCACCGTCGCGCCAGGTGGCGGCCATGGCCTCCCACAATTCGTTCTCCACCCAACGACAGGCCGGGTTGTGTCGATGGAATCGACGACGGGCGCTCTTGATGATGCGCTCGGTCTCCTCGGCGCGCAGGCGCACGTACCCGTGTCGGAACGGGAAGCGCACGTCCTCGCGCAACGGACGCTGACGATCCTTGACCGCCTTGCGGATGACGTCGGCCATGCGCTCGTCGCCCTTCACCCGGGCGGCGAGACGACCGTCGACGGCACCGCCGGTCGAGGTCACCCAGCGCACGTCGGGCACCAGGTCCTGCAACACCACCTGCTCCACGCCGGCCTCACCCAACGACGGCAACACGCGCTCGATGTAGCGCAGGAAGACTCGGTTCGGGCCGATGACGAGAACGCCCTGGTCCTCCAAGGGAAAGCGGTTCGTGTACAGCAGGTACGCCGCCCGGTGGAGGGCCACCACGGTCTTGCCCGTGCCCGGCCCGCCCTGCACCACCAGCACCCCGCCCTGCGGGGACCGGATGATCTCGTCCTGCTCGGCCTGGATGGTGGCCACGATGTCGCCCAGTTGACCCGAGCGACCCCGTTCGATGGACGCCAACAACGTGCTGTAACCACGCAATCCGGAGCCCACGTGCGTCGCCCCGTCGGAGCCCTCCATCAATCCGTCGTCGGCGCCGACTCCCAGATGGCCGACTCCGAACAACTCGTCCTCGATGCCGTGCAGCGCGCGCCCCTGCACCACGAAATGCCGACGTCGCGCCAGCCCCATGGGGTCGCGACCGGTGGCGCGATAGAACGGTTCGGCCACCGGGGCCCGCCAATCCACCACCACCGGCTCGCGATTTTCGTCGGAAACCGCCAGACGTCCGATGTGGAAACTCTCGATCTCGACCGCGGCGCCGCCATCCACCTCGTCGGCCAGACGATCGATACGACCGAACACCAGCGCCGCGTCACCCAGGTCGAGATCGGTGAGGCGCTTCACGAGGGCTTCGTCGATGGCGTTGCGCTCGAACCGGTTCTGGAAGGTGCCCCCGGTGCCCGACTCGGTGAGGCCACGCATCTTCCAGGCGTCGGTGCGACTGGCCTCGAGGCATGCGTAGGCGTGGTCGATGTACGCCTGCTCCTCCTCGAAGTCCGGATGCTGAGATGTCATCGTCCGTCGAATCCTGTCGTGGCCCTGCGCGCGTTTCCCCCGAAGAAAGGGGGTCTCGGTACTCTACAACCCGACATGAGCGGGTCGACCACACCGAAAAGGGGCGGCGCATCGGGAGGAACCCCGGCCACCGTGGCTCTCGAACGCGCCGGAGTGGAGTTCCGCGTGCACGCGTTCGACAACGACGTCGCTCCCGGCGAGGTGGGGTACGGCAAGGCGGCCGCGGCGGCGCTCGGCGTCGCCGCGGAGAGGGTGTTCAAGACGCTGCTGGTCGAGGTTCCCGGACCGATCCGTCACGCCGTCGCCGTTGTTCCGGTGTCGGGCCAACTGTCCTTGAAGGCCATGGCCATCGCTATCGGGGCGAAGCGGGTGGACATGCTCGACCCCCGCGTCGCCGAACGCACCACCGGATACGTGGTCGGCGGAATCAGTCCGTTCGGACAGAGGAAACTGCTGCCCACCGTGGTCGACGAGTCCGTGTTCCTCCACGATTCAGTCTTCGTGTCGGGGGGCAAACGCGGTCTCGACATCGAGATCGCGCCGAGCGTGTTGCTCGACGTGCTGGGAGCGATCACCGCCGCGATCGCGGCGTGAGTCGACGGGTCAGAGCGGTCGGACGTTCTGGGCTTCGTCGCCCTTGCGTCCCTGACCGATCTCGAACTCGACCTGCTGACCCTCGTTCAGCGTGCGGAATCCCTTGGACTGGATCTGTGAGAAGTGCACGAACACATCGGGACCGTCTTCACGGGAGATGAATCCATAACCCTTTTCGGCGTTGAAAAACTTCACGGTGCCGATCGCCACGGCGGTACTCATTTCTCTCTCGAGCCGGACGACGTGCCCGACGACCGAACACTATGCGATGTTTTTCGACCGGTAAACACCGGAATTCCCTCGTCGGGACGGGGGCGATACGGTTCTCGCGTGCGACACATGCCCGAACCCTCCGACTCCCCGAGCGACTACCCGTTCAGTCACCGGATCCGGGTTCGATTCTCCGAGACCGACGCCATGGGCATCGTTCACCACAGTCGCTACCTGCCCTATCTCGAGGAGGCCCGGGTCGCGTACCTGCGCCACGTCGGCCACCCGTACTCCAGCCTGCGCGACGACGGAGTGGATTACGCCGTGCTCGAGGCCCACGTGCGGTATCTGAAACCTCTGCGTTTCGACGACGTCTTCGACGTCCACCTGATGGTCTCGGCCGCGTCACGCGCCTCGTTCTCCATGTCGTACCTCCTCACCGTCGACGAGCGGATCCACGCCACCGCGCGCACCATGCACGGCTGCGTCAACGCCCAGGGCCGACCCATCCGCATGCCGCGATGGTTGCTCGAGATGGCTCCCGGGTCCGACTGAACCTCGTCACGGGTTACGCTCGCGCCATGTCGCGAAACGCTCCCGCCCCCATCCACGACAGCCCCACCGAGTGGGTGCGCGACCACGTGCGTCGCTACGTCGAAACCGACGGTGCCGACGGCCACGACTGGAACGGTGTGCCGTGCCTGCTGCTCACCACCAAGGGTCGTCGCTCGGGCACGTGGCAACGCAGCGCCCTCATCTACGGAATCGACCCCGACACCAAGGACGTGATCCTCGTGGCCTCCAAGGGCGGCGCACCGGAGAACCCGCTGTGGTACGGGAACCTCGTCGCCGAACCCGAGGTGTGGGTGCAGATCGGGTCCGACGCCTTCTGGGCCACGGCGTCCACCATCGACCCGACGACCGAGGGCTCGCGACGAACACGGTGTTGGTCGATCATGAACGCGCTGTGGCCCAGCTATGACGAGTACCAGGCCAAGGCCGACGTGGTCTCGCGGGTGATCCCGGTGGTCGTCTTGCGTCGCGACTGAGCGGTCTCAGTCGCTCGGCCACACCTCGGCCGTGGCCGTCAGCTCGTCGCGGAAGTCCGGATGGCTGATGCGCGCCAACGCTCGGGCCCGCTCGCTGATCGAGAGTCCGGCTATTTCGGCGGCACCGAATTCGGTGATCACCACGTCCACCTGGTGTCGCGGGGTGGTGACGACGGTTCCTTCAGGAAGTCGGCCGGTGATCCGCGAGACACGGACGCCGTCGACGATCGTCGTCGACGGCAGGCACACGAGACTTCGACCGTTGTCGGACAGACCCGGACCGGACACGAAATCCTCGTGCCCGCCGATTCCCGAGAACTGCTTGCCGAGAACACTGTCGGCCACGACCTGACCCGACAGGTCCACCGCCATCGCCCCGTTGATCGAGACCATGTTCCTGTTGCGCGCGATCACCTCGGGCGAGTTCACCACGCTCACCGGCAGGAACCGCACGTCCCGATTGCCGTCCAACCATTCGTACAGAGCGGGCTCACCGGCGGCGAAGGTCGTGACCGAAAAGCCGTCGAACTCGGTTCCCTTGCGATTGGTCACCTTGCCCGCCTGGTGCAGGCGCATCAGACCGGTGGTGAACATCTCGGAGTGCACGCCGTAGTCACCCCCGTCGCCGGCGGCGAGACGCGCCGCCACCTGGGTGGGGATCCCGCCGATGCCGGTCTGAATGGTGCAACCTTCGTGGATGAACGACACCGCGATCCCGGCGATGGCCGACTCGACCTCATCGGGCGCGACGTCGGCCAGATTCAGAGGTGCGCGCTCCGAGAAGACCACGTGATCGACGTCCTCCACGGCGACGGAGTGCGCGTAGTTGCCCGCTCCGAAGGTTCGGGGAAACAGCGGGCTGCACTCCACGATCAGTACCCGACCGGGATCGGCCACGACCTCGGCGATGACGTCGGTGAACGCTCCGGCGTGCAGGCTGAGCGAGATGCGTCCGTCGACGGGCATCGAACCGGCCACCGCCACCACCCGGGGCTTCAACCGGTGAAGGACCGTCTCGAACCGTCGGAAATCGGCCGGAACGAAGTCGACGTCGGCTCCGGTGTCACGCAGGAACCTCTCCGCGGGTCCGAAGAAGCCGCTCTTCAGATGAACCGACGGTCGGGTGAACAGGGAGAAGAGATCGGGCAACAACGCTCCGAACACCCGTAGATCGGTGAATCGATCCGCGGAGGTGGAGTCACCCAACGCGTGCAGCAGACCTCCGGGCACTCCCGGCCCCAACGGAATGGCCAAGGTGTCGACCGCGCGAAGGGCCGCGATCGCGGACTCGAAGTCGCCGACCGGAGGCTCGAACATGCGATCAACCTAGTCGCGATCGTCGATCGAGATGCCTCGGGCCTCCACCTCTCCGGCGAACTCGATCCACGCCTCCTCGGCGGCGTCGACCGCCAATTGCGCGGCGGCCAATTGTTCGCTCAACGCGGCCAGACGCGCGTGGTCCGGAGCCGATCCCGCGGCCACCTTCGACAACTCGACGCTGGTGGCGTCGCGCTTTGCGATGGCGGCGTCCAACGTTTTCTCGGCCTGGGCCAACAAACGACGCAAGGTGCTCGGCGACTTCGCGGACACGGGCCGCGGGTTGTTGGCCGGTGCGACGACCGTCGCGCGCGCCGACACCGCCGGCGCCTTGGCCGGGTTCGGTGACTGGTTCGCGCGGGTCGCCAACCATCCGGCGACACCTCCGCGCACCGGACGCACGTCACCGCGACCGTCGAGGGCCCACACGTCGGACACGGTGCGATCCAGGAACGCACGATCGTGACTGACGGTCACCACGATCCCGGGCCAATCGTCGAGAAAGTCCTCGAGGGCGCGCAGCGTGTCCAGATCCAGATCGTTGGTGGGTTCGTCGAGCAACAAAACGTTCGGCTGCTCGAGCAACGTCAACAGCAACTGCAACCGACGACGTTCGCCACCGGACAGCGTGGAGATCTCGGCGAACTGAGCGTCACCGTCGAACCAGAATCGCTTCATCAACGTCACGTCGTCGATCGACGGCGATCCCTTGTCGCCGGCCACCGCGTCGCGGACCTTCTTCGTCGGGTCCAGTTCGCGTCCCAACTGGTCGTAGTAGCCGACCTTCACCGTTCGACCGATGTCGACGACTCCCGCCGTCGGAGACAACCGCCCGGCGATGAGATCCAACAACGTGCTCTTGCCCGCGCCGTTCGGTCCGACGATTCCGATGCGATCGCCCGGCTCGAGGACGAGATCGAACGGTTCGAGAACGGTCACGTCGCCCGGCCACGCGAAAGCGACTCCGGTCATCTCGATTCCCTTCGACCCGAGACGTTGCGCTCCGAGACGTTCGCTGGCCGCCAGACCCAGTTCTCCGTCACGGGCGGGCGCATCGGCCTTGGCGTTGACCAGAGTCGTGGCCGTGGCGATACGGGCCTTGGGTTTGCTCGTGCGGGCCGGCGCCCCGCGACGGAGCCACGCCAACTCGGTGCGGGCGAGATTCTTTCGCACCTGTTCGGCGACCGCCGCCTGTTCCTCGCGTTCGATGCGCCCCGCCAGATACGCGGCGTATCCCGATCCGGCGTTCCAGCCCGACGGGACGTGCAGGAACGCGCGACCACGATCGATCTCCAGCACCTTGTTGGTGACCCGGTCGAGCACGTGTCGGTCGTGGGTCACCAACAGGAGTCCACCGGGGTACGCCGCCAACCACTCCTCCAGGTAGCGGATCGCGTCGAGATCGAGATGGTTGGTGGGTTCGTCGAGGATCAGCGCCTCCCACTCCCCCGCCAGCAACGCGGCCAGGGCGACCCGTTTCCGTTGGCCGCCCGACAGTTGGTCGGTCGGCCGATCGAGGAGACCCGACATGCCCAGGCGGTCGAGCATGGCCTCGGATTTCCACGTGTTCGCCGAGTCGCATCCCGACATCTCGATCACCGCGTCTCGAACGGTGCCGGCCACGAGCGAGGGATTCTGTCCGAGGACGCCGATGCGCGCTCCACGACCGCGGCGCACCACTCCGGCCTGGGGCTCGATCTCGCCGCTGATCATCCGCAACAGCGTGCTCTTGCCGCAACCGTTGATCCCCACGACGCCGACCCGGTCACCGTCGGAGATCGTGATCGACACGTCGGCGAACAGGGGTCGGTTGGGACGCGAGGCCGCCAGTCCTTGCGCGTCGATCAGAATCATGTGGCGTCGCTCATTCGGCGACGAAACCGGGCCACGAACGCATGTAGCCCACGAATCCGTCGCTCAGCCCCTCGGCCCGGAGTTCGTCCGCGGTGACGGGGAGCGACCTCATGGTGACGTTCGGGTCCGCCGCGAACATCCGCGGGAAGTCGTGGTGGAGGATCGCGGCCCGCCCGAGGGCGACGATGTCGACTCCGGCGTCGACGGCTCTCGTGACGTCGGCACCTCCGTACAACTTGCCCGCCACCGCGAGACGCACCCGACCCCGGGGCAACTCGGCGAACACGTCGATGAGGCGTCGGTCGGCCCACGCCGGATCGTTCGCCATGGCGAAGCAGTCCCACAGCGACATGTCGATCATGTCGACCTTGCCGGCGTCCACCAGCCATCCGAACAGCTCGCGGGACTCCTCCATCACCATGCCGAATCGCTCGGGAGACAGCCGAACTCCGATGTGGAATCCCTCGCCGCACCGCGAACGCACCCCGTCCACGACGTCGAGCAACAAACGGGCCCGATTCTCGAGCGAACCGCCGTACGCGTCGTCGCGACGGTTGATCTCCGCCGACAGGAACTGACAGATCATGTATCCGTGCGCGCCGTGCAACTCGATGCCGTCGAAGCCGGCGTCCCGGCAACGCACGGCGGCCGCCACGAAATCCTCGGTGAGCGCTTCCACCTCGGCCGTCGTGAGCGCCCGGGCACCGGTGGCCGGATCGTCGGACGGACACACCGGATCGGTCCCGATCAGATCCCTGGGCGAACGGTTGCCGGCGTGGTGCAGTTGGACGATCGCCACGCTGCCGTGGGAACGGATGTCACGGGCCAGTCGGCTCAGACCCTCCACGTGGTCGTCGGAGTACGTCCCCAACTGACCGGGGAATCCCTGACCGACGCGTTGAACGTGCGCCGCGCAGGTCATGGTGAGGCCGAATCCCCCGACGGACCGCATGGTGAGCCAGTGATGTTCCTCGTCGGACAAGGTGCCGTCGGGGTGACTCTGCATGTTCGTGAGCGGTGCCAACATGAATCGGTTGGGCATCGCCGGCCCGTGGGCGAACGCGACCGGATCGAAGAGAGTCGTCATCTCCCCAGCCTGACAAGCCGCCTACGCGTTCGGCGAATCCGTCGGGCGCACGTGGGCCCGGACGTCGTAGTTCCACAGTTCGGGTAGGGCTCCACGCATGGCGCCCACCGAGCCGGTGCAGGCGAGCCCCCCGATGATCAGCGATCCCCGCACGGACGTCAAACGCGCGGTGACGGTCGACCTCACCTGACCCAGTTGGGGTCCGATCGAATACGACAACAGCTCGATGCCAGCCATGCGTCCGCGCAACTCGTCGGGAATGGTGAGGTTCCAGATCAGCATGCGGAACAACCCGCTCACCATGTCGGCGGCTCCGGCGAACACCAGACATCCGAGGACCCACCAGATCGAACCCACCAGTCCCGACATCCCGATCGCCAGTCCCCATGCCATTCCGGCGAACAGCACGAATCGACCGTGGTGCACGACGCGCTTCGACCACCGTGACGTCGCCGAGGCGATCAACTCACCCACCGACAGCGCCGTGTACATCATTCCGATGCTCCAGGTGGCGTCGTACTCGTCGGCGATGAACGGGAACAGGGCGAACGGGAAGGCGAACAGCATCGCGAGCGTGTCGCACACGTACGTTCCCATGATGTCGCGACGCGTGCGCACGTACCGGAAGGCCTGACGCAACTCCTCGACGGGGTGGTCATGCTCCTCGCGGAGATTGGGAACGGGATCCAATCGGTAGATCAAGGTGGCGCTCACCACGAACGTGGCCAGATCGAACAGGTACGCGGCCTCCACGCCGCCGATGGCGATGAGGAAACCGCCGATGGCCGGCCCCGCCACCCGCGACGTGCTGCCCCGCAGGGAGTTCAAGGCCCCGGCGGCGGCCAATTGGTCGCCGGGCACCACCCGCGGAACGATGCTGTCCAGGCTCGGTCGCTGGATGCTGTCGATGGACGAGATCAGGACGGCGACCACGTAGATCGGCCACACCTCGGCCGCATCACCCCGCCACGCGTTGGCGAGCAGGATCGCCACCCCGAGCATGAAGGCCGTTTCGGTGACGAGCACCATGGTCCGGCGATCGATGCGATCCGCCAACACCCCGCCCCACAATCCGAAGACGACGAGCGGGACGATCTCGAGCAGACCGAGAATCCCCACCGCCAGATACGAGCCGGTGATGTCGGCCACCTGGAACGGCATGGCCACGAACGTGGCGGTCGATCCCAGCCCGGTCACCAAACCCGACCCGAACAGCAGTCGATACTGGCGATTCTCGCGCAGGGGCGTCAGATCCACGTCGCCATCTTGGATCACGGCGGGCATCGGACACGGTATGGCCGACACCCGGTCGCCCCGCGAAATCGACCGGAAAACCGCGGTTTTCCGGTCGACGGGGCCCGGAAAAAATGATGTGAAAAAAGGGCCGGAAATCCGCGATCGGCGCGAATGCTTGTAATAAGTTCGCATTCATGAAGAAACGTGAACTCATCCAAGCAGTATCTGACCACACCGGACTCGACAAGAAGACGGCCACCGCGGCCGTCGAGGGAACGATCGACGTCATCCTGGCCAACGTGGCCAAGGGTGAAATCGTGAACATCTCCGGGTTCGCCAAGTTCGCCAAGATCAAGCGTCCGGCGCGCATGGGTCGCAACCCAGCCACCGGCGAGACGATCAAGATTGCGGCGAAGACCGTGGCCAAGATCACTGCGCTCAAGGGATTCAAGGACATCGCCCTCGGCGCTGCTCCGGCCCCCAAGCTGAACAAGGCTGGCGCCGCCAAGGCCGCTCCCGCCAAGAAGGCCGCTCCGGCCAAGAAGAAGGCAGTCGCCAAGAAGGCCGCTCCCGCGAAGAAGAAGGCCGCTCCGGCCAAGAAGAAGGCAGTCGCCAAGAAGGCCCCGGCCAAGCGTCGCTGACCGTGGCGCTTCGGCGCTGAAGAATGTCGAACACCCCGCCGCACCCGCGGCGGGGTGTTCCGTTTCTCCGACCGTTTCACCGACCGTTTCCCGGGACGACTACTCCTCGTCGGCCGACCAACGCTGGGCCGTCACCGTCAAGCGCAACGTCGCGATCGGCGCCTCCGGAGCGATGTCGACCGGTGTCCGATCGAAGATCACCTCGATCGTTCCCATCGCCGGAATCACCACTCCCGCCGGAAGGCGGGCACCGATCGCCTCGAACACCCGGCCCGACACGTCGACGGCCGTTCCGGTGGGATTTCCCACGGTGGCCCTGACGACCCGACCCGACTCGTTCTGCTCGACGACCTCGACCACCATGTCGGGGTCGGACCCCTGGGACGGAGGGAGGTACTTGTCGGACTCGAGATAGAAGCGTCGCTTCGGGACGACGTACTGCTCCATCAGGATTCGTTGCGCTTGTTCGAGGGATTGGCTCGTGCCGTACTGACCCCACACGCGGCGATCGAGTTCGGCGTCGGCCGACATCAGCGAGAAGAGTTCGGCCACCCGCTGCTCGAGAAATCCGGGGGCGAGGAACAGGTCGGCCAAGGTGCGCGTGCGGCGATCCAGAAGTTCGCGGAAGTGTTCGTTGTCGATGAAAATGCCGGCCAGTCGGTTGCCTCCGGGATACTCCATCCACGGATCCGCCTTCACCTCGTCGCAACGGGCGTTGCACGGACTGGCGTAACGACGTCCGAAATTCAGATCGAAGTCGATGGGCAACAGGCGCCACCTGTCGTCGACCGGGTCGAGCACCACGAAGTAGTTCTTGTGTTGCCATTCCGGGTGTTGGACCACGCGCATGGTGGCGATGGCCTCGATCACCTGCGGCACGTCCACGTGCTCGTAGGCGAACCTCACGAGGTCGTCGCCTTTCAGGGTGCCGAGAGTCTCGATGAGTTCGCGCAATCGCCGATCACCGTCGTCCTCGTAGGTGCGGGAGAAACGTTCGTAATGGGTTCTGAAAACGTCGTCGGCCAGATCGAGATTTCCGAGGTTGAGCTTCGAGACGCGTTCGGCCTTGTACACCCACGAATCGGCCGAGAGACCGATCTTGTCGCGCCAATCGGCGTCCGACGACTCGCCGTACATGTACAGACCGAAGAAGGCGTTGTTCCGCTCCAACCGCACCGGGAAGACCTGTTGGCGCACGCCACCGGAGATCTCCTGCATGTCGGACGTCAGGATCTCGCGCGAATACGACTTGTCGGTGGCCGCCGGCAGCAAGTCGAACTCGTCCACCGGCGACTCGAGCAGGCCGCCCATGTCCCATCGGTGGCCGGGGGGAAGCATCACCTTCCACTTGCGCTTCTTGTTCGAGCGCGCCTGATTCCCCTTGATCCTCACGGTGACGTTGTCCATGATCTCGCCGTTCACCGCGAACACCGCCGGAAATCCGTCGTCGCCGTGAAGCGTGGTCTCCACCCGCGCCGCGTCGTAGACGTCGTCGGGGATGAACCACTGGAAACGGGTCAAGGGTGACGGGGCATCGGGTTCACCGGCCACCACCGTGCCCGTGTAGCGGGCACCGTCACCGACACGGGGATGGAAGCCGGTGATCGTTCCGTCGGTGGCCTCGATCCGGAACCGAATCAGTTCACCGGTCGGCTGGCCCGGGATGGTGGCCGTCATCGTCCCACCGTCCACCACCATCGGGAGCGCGATCTCGTCGGCGAAACCCACGCGGTAGAACAGCGTCGCGGCCTCGACCTCGGCGCGCGCGACCGCTGTGACGACCAACGGCTCACCGGGCAGTGGGGACAGAGCGAAGTCGACCCGGTCGACGATCGGAATCAGACCGGCACCGTCCGCGGCTTCGGACGTGCCGGGACTGGCCGGACGCGACTCCCAGTTGCCCGGTTCGACTCCCGACTCCCGCGGGTCGCGGCGGTGCAGTGTTTCGCCGTGTCCGTCGGCCATCGCCGGCCAGGGTTGACGGTCCTCGTAACGCACCACGTCGTGCACCACACCGTCGGCGGACAGCACTCGCAGGCGATCGCTGTCGCGGGCCAGGCGCGCGAGGCCGACGGGGTCGGTCATCACGTACGTGGCGCCGGCGGCCACCGGCGTGGACGACGTCCAACACCATCCGATGCCCTCGACGCACCAACCGTTCAAGTCGACCGGGTTGGAGGTGGTGTTGGCGAACTCGATGAAGCGCGCCGCCGGATCGTCGTCCTCGGGATGAAAGTTGATCTCGGTCACCACGACGTCACCCACCGTGGCCCGCTCGGCCGCCACGTAGGCCGCTCCCGGCGTGGGCGGCGCCGACGACCAAGCGTCCGGATCCGATCCGTCGCTCGCGAAATCCACGCGCTGCAACGAGTGTCCGCCGCCGTCGGCCAACTCGGACCACGGCGCGCGGTCGGTGTACGACACCGTGTCGAACGTCTGTCCCAGTGGGTCGACCACGCTCAGTTCATCGGACTTGTTCGACAACGAACCCGGGAACGACGCCCGTGGGATCACCAGATGTCCGCCGGGAGCCGGTGGTGTGGACTCCGCGACGCAGTACTTGATGCCCTCGACGCACCAACCCTGCATCTCCACGTCGGCTCCACCGAGGTTGACCAACTCCACGAACTCCTCGTCCTCGCGGTCGCCGGGCGCGTGATAGTGGATCTCGGAAATGCGAACGTCGACCACCGCCGGAGCGCGGGATTCGGTGGACGGCGCGGGTTCGGAGTCGGCGGTGTCGGACACCTCGCTCGAGCAGGCGATGACGCTCGAACCGCTCACGAGGGCCCAACCGACGAGCATCGCGTTGAGACGACCCCGACGGCGCATGCCGACACTCTAGAAGTCTCTACACGCTTCTATACACTGGGTGAACCGGGGGTGAACATGGGCAATCTCGACACGGCCGAACTGATACGGGACCTGGTGCTCAACCTCGTCTCCATCTTCCTGCTCGTCTACGTCATCTACTTCCGGCGTCATCGTCGCTGGGATCAGGTGGTGGGCTACGTGGCCTTCAACATCAGCCTGTTCACCGTCTCGGCGGCCCTGGGTTCCTCGGGTCCGCTGAACGTGGGCGTCGGCTTCGGCCTGTTCGCGGTGCTCAGTGTCGTACGTCTGCGATCCGACGAGTCCGGTCAGATCGAGATCGGCTTCACGATGGTGGCTCTCGTACTCGGGCTGATGTCCGGTTTGCCGGGCATGGAGTTCGGCATCAAGGTGCTCTTCGCCGCCTTGTTGGTGGTGGCCATGTTCCTGGTGGACCTGGGGGCCATCGGTCGCCGCTACCGCTATGCGCGGGTGAAGGTGGAGCTCGACCGCATCATCCACGACGAGGAGGCTCTGCACGAACACCTGCGCTCGACGTTCGGCAAGGCCGTCAAATCCGTGTCGTTACGTTCCGTCGACATGGTTCGCGACACCATGACCCTCGACGTCGTCTTCCACACCGAGTCCTGAGGCGACCGTCGTCATGTTCGAACGGTCCCTCGATCGTTTGAAGCCGGTCTCGCTCGCGGAAGTCTCCACCGACGCGCCGTTGATGCGTCGCTACGACCACAAGTACGTCACCACCGAGTCCCGCGCCGACGAATTCATCGCATCACTCGACAACGACTGGGGAGTTCTGCTGATCGGTGGCGGACGTTCACTTCGCTACCACACCGTCTACTTCGACGACGTTATACGACGTACCTACCGTGACCACGTCCAGGGACGGCGTCCGCGTTTCAAGGTGCGCACGCGCACGTACGAGGACGGCACGACGTTCCTCGAGGTGAAGTCCAAGACGGGTCGGGGCCAGACCGACAAGTCGAGGATCCCTCGCGTCACCGATGCGGCCTCCGCCTTCACCGATGCCGAGCACTCGTGGTTGAGTTCGCTGCTCCCCGACCTCGACACCCGAACCCTGCGCCGCAGCCTGTCGGTCGATTGTCAGCGGACGACGCTTCTCTCACCGTCGCACAGGGAACGCGTCACCCTCGATCATTCGATGGTGGTGGCCCTGAACGGCGAGCCCGCGCCCCTCCTACCCGGGGGTGTGGTGATCGAGACGAAATCGGACACCTTCCGCAGTCGGGCCACGCACCTGCTGGCCGAACTCGACATTCGCACGGTCTCGTTCAGCAAATACTGCGCCGGACTGTCGGTGGTGGATCCGACCGTGCATCCCCGCATCCGCGTCGAGGCCGAGCGGGCGATCGTCGCCCGCCCCGTGTCGGCCTGAACACCACCGGCGCCTACGCGAGGCCCAGAGCCCCCAGGGTCATTGGCCCGGCGTAACCGTCGACCTCCAGTTCGAGCTGGAACTGAAGATCGAGCACGGCCTTGAGGGTCTCGTAATCGAACCGATCGTTGGGGGCCTCGGCGAGGAAACCCGCCAATGACAACGCGTCGTCGAGGGCCTCGACACGCGGCCCGAAATGACCGATGTTCAACGGCCCCGTGGTCGGCTCGTCGGCGATGAGGAACAGTTCGTCGCCCTCCGACTCGCACGACGCGCGGATGTAATAGAGGGCGATCGCCTCCGGGATTCCCTGCTCCACGGCCGGCTCGAAACACATGTTGTAGAACGAACCCCGGGCCTCCCATTCGTCGTCCACCGACTCGAACGCGAACGCGCCCTCGCATTCCATCTCGCAGTCGGTCGGGTAGGCGAACATCCAGCCTCCGACGCAGGTCGGCTCCGAGAGCGCGTACGGCTGACCGGAGGAATCCTCAGCCAATTCGGCGGGGATGATGCAATCGACGGGTTCGGCCCTCAGGGTTTGCGCCGGTGCCTCGGTCGCCGGCACCGCGTCGGTCGTCGAGGGGGCCGAGGAGGGCGCCACGGTGTCCGACGGCGCCGACGTTTCGGCGGGTTCGGTGGGAGGAGCGGCCTGATCGTCGGATCCACAGGCCCCCAGGAGAACCAGGGGCACCACGACGAGAGTCAGCAATGAGCGCTTCATGCGAGCGTTCTACCAAGCCGCGTTGCGAGGCGCGGGGATCCCGGGTCGCACGTGACCGCACCGACCTCTCACGGAAGCGTGTAGGTGTTCTCCAGTTCGTCCTGCACGACGGTGGCCGCGTGAGTGGTGGTGTCGACCACCAACTCCTCGGTCAGGATCCGCACCCGAAACGACCAGCCCGCGGGAAGCGACAGTCGCTCCCCCAATCCGTCGAGGGACTCGACGGTGATCGTGGGGTCGACACCGATGCAGTACGCCTGCATCACGAAGGCCCGACCGCTCGGGTCGACGAGTTCGTGGACCTTGCGTCCGGCGTCGAAGAAGAACACCGCTCCACGGTTCACGTGACGTTCGGTGTAGGGCACCGAGGCCGGCGTGGTTCCCAGTTCGACCTCGGCGATGCGACGCATCGGCAGACCGCCGAAATTCCGGATGACCGGCTCGACGAGGGCGACCTTGGTGCCGAAACCGTCGAGCGTCCAATGGCGCGGTCCGTTCAACTTCACGAACATCGCGCCCAATTCGGGAACCAGATCTTCGGCCCTCAGCGTGTTCCACCAATCGATCGGGCAGTCGTGCAGGAGTTGGGTGCCCCACACCTCGGCGACGAACTGGCCGTCGCGGGCGCTCACCGCCAGCACCTCGCCGTAGCGGACTCCGCGCATGTCGGAAACGAGTCGTTGCGGACGTACATCGCTCATGGTGGCACCATAACCCACGACGTACGATGTCCCCGTGAGTCGCCCGGGCCTCGTTCGCGAACGACTGCGCGGCCTCGACGGATTGCGCGCCCTCGCGGTGATCGGGGTGCTGGCTTTCCACGACGACCGGTTGAGCGGGGGTTTCCTCGGCGTCGACCTGTTCTTCACCCTGTCGGGATTCCTGATCACCACGTTGATCGTCGACGAGCTCGCCGAGTCGGGCCGCCTCGATCTGATCGGGTTCTGGGGGCGCCGTCTGCGACGGCTGTTGCCGGCCGTGATGGTGCTGCTGGTGGTGACCGTGGTGGTCTTCCGACTGATCGCCGAACCCGGGGAATGGATCGTCGCCCGCCAGGACGCCCCGTGGGCCCAGTTCTACCTCGCCAATTGGCACCAGATCGCCGAGGGCAACGGTTACTGGGACGCCTTCGCCGCGCCATCGGCGTTCGAGCATCTATGGAGCCTGGCGATCGAGGAGCAGTTCTACCTGTTGTGGCCCGTGATGGTGTGGGTCGCCTGGCGCTGGCGCCGGGCCACGGGCGTCGCGACGATCACGATCGTCGTGTTCGTCGCCTCGGCCGCGGCGATGATCGTGCTCTTCGACGGCGGCGACCCCACCCGCGTCTACATGGGGACCGACACCCGGGTCTTCTCTCTGCTGGCCGGAGCGATCGTGGCCCTGCCGGCGACACGGTCCGCGATCGGTCGCTTCCTCGGGCACCGTGTGGGACTGGGCACGGGACTCACGACCCTCGCCCTCGTGGTTCTGGCGTGGTCGTGGTTCGTCGTCGACGGGTCCGACGATTGGCTCTTTCGCGGCGGCCTCGTCGCGCACTCCGGTCTCGCCGCATTGATCGCCGTCGGTGTGCCCACCACCGACGGTCGCCTCACGCGAGCGCTCTCGTGGCGTCCGCTCGAGTACGTGGGACGTCTGTCGTACGCGCTGTATCTGTGGCACTGGCCGGTGTTCGTCTTCTGTTCGCCCGCGCGGACCGACGTCGACGGCTGGCGCCTGACCGTGATCCGCATGGTGGTCACCCTGGCGTTCGCGGCGGTGTCGTACCACGCGATCGAGTCGACGATCCGACACCGAGCCCGTTGGGCCCACGGTGGTGCCGGTCGGCGATCCTTCGTGATCTCGATGGTCGGTGCGGTGTTGGTGTGGACCGTGGTGACGGTGCCGGCGTCCACGAACGCGGTGAACGACGACGCCATCGTGGGTGCCGTGGCCTCGAGCACGTCGACGTCTCCGGCAACGTCCACGGCTTCTCCCGGTGCGATCACCACCACCGTGGCCCCGACGACGAGCACGTCCGCTCCCGATCCGGGTCCGGACGTGCGCAGCGTCTACTACCTCGGGGACTCCGTGGCGTACGACATGTGGCCGGCCGTCGAGGCCGCGCTGTCGGCCGCCGGCCTGAGCGTGGAGTCCGGAGCCTTCGGCGGTGTCGGGTTGATCGCCCAAGGCTCCGGCCCGACACCGCTCGAGACGCTCCGACTCACGCTCGATCGACTGCGACCCGACCTGTTGATCCTGCAACTGTCGGTGTGGGACGCCCAGCAGTCGACCGAGGCGCAAAACGCCGCGCTGGAGGAGTTGCGCGCCATCGCGGTCGAACGGAGCCAACGCGTTCTGCTGCTCTCGTTCCCCACGTTCTCCGAGGAGAGAACCGAGCCGGGTCAGGTCCGACTGGAGACCCTCGCCATCGCCACCGCCGCCGCGTCACCCGACCTGATCCGCTGGGCCGATCAGACGGCGGCGCTCGGGCAGGTCTTCGACATCGACATCGACGACGACGGAAACCCCGAACGCAAGCGTGACGGCATCCACGTGTGCCCCACGGGCGCCTTGCGCGGCGCGCGGTGGCTGGTGGAGTTCCTCGCGGAGAACTACGCGGGGGTCGTCGCACCGACCACGAACGACTGGATCCTCGGACCGTGGTCCGCCGACGACCGTTACGACAGCCCACCCGGCGCGTGCGCCCCCGTGTGAGCCATGATTCGACCATGCTGACCGACAGGAAGATTCTGGTCACCGGTCCCGCCGGGCAGATCGCCCGACCGCTGGTGGAGTTCCTCGCGCCCCACAACGAGGTGTGGGGCATCGCCCGCTTCTCCGATGCGACTTCCCGCGACGAGATGGAGTCCCTCGGCGTCACCACGCGCGCGATCGATCTGGCCCGCCCCGACTTCTCCGACCTCCCCGACGACTTCGATCACGTCGTGCATCTGGCGGCCTTCAAGACCGAGGGCCTGGACTACGACCATGCACTCACCGTGAACGCCGAGGGCACGGGACTTCTCCTACGACACTGCCGCCGGGCCCGATCGACGCTCATCATGTCGACGCAGTCGGTCTACAAACCGGTCGCCGATCCGCTCCACGCCTTCGGCGAGGGCGACCCGCTGGGTGACGTCAACTACGTCATGTCTCCGACCTACTCGATCTCCAAGATCGCCGAGGAAGCCGTGGCCCGATTCTGCGCCCGGGCCTACGACCTCCCGGTGACCATCGCGCGCATGAACGCGTCGTACGGGACGAACGGCGGACTGCCGACCTACCACCTCGACTGGGTGGTGGCCGGGCAGCCGGTCGTCACCCGTTGGGATCCGTGTCGCTACAGCCTGATCCATCAGGACGACATCAACGATCAACTGGAATCGCTCCTCGACGCCGCCGGTACACCGGCCACCATCGTCAACTGGGCCGGGGACGAAACGCCGTCGGTCCAGGAGTGGTGCGCCTACATGGGCGAATTGTCCGGTCGGACCGCCGATGTGCGGGCGATTCCGGTCGACGGCACCACACGCGGCTCCGTCGCCGACGTTCGCAAACGACTCTCCATCACCGGTCCCTGCAAGGTGTCGTGGCGCGACGGCATCCGACGGGTGTTCGAGGAGCGACACGGCGGACGCGGGGGCACGCCTCCCACGGGACAATCGGCGCGACTGCTGGGCGAAGTGTCCAAGTTGACCCGCGACACGCACGACTGATCAACGGGAGGTTGACGGCTCAGTTCGGGAGCGACAGGATCGCCCGCATCGCGTTGTGCAGCGTCTCGACCGGATCGTCGACCATCGAACGCGAGCGGAACGCGACGCACCGGTCGGGACGAACGAGGATCGCCCCGGTGTCATCCGTGCCACGCACCCGATGCCAACGCAATCGCGGATCGCGCAGGTCGCCCCGCGCGTGACCCACGGTCACGGCACGAACCGGCACGCCGAGCCCACCGAACACCTGCTCGGCGGCCCGACACCACTTGTCTCCGTTCTCGCCGGCGATCACGACGAAGGTACCCGGCTCCACCAGGTCGAGCGTCGACGATCGACGTTGGTTCCAATCCTCCAGCCACGCGTGCGGCAGTGGCGATCCCGGACGCGTGGAGGGAACGTGGCACCTGAAGTCCGCGTCCGCGTCCGACGGCGCACCATCGGGAATCACCGCGGTGGAGACGTGTTCGTAGCCGTACTCGACGTCGTGCTCTCTGAACTCCTGAGACTGGGCGGCCATCGCCACCAACACCCGCCGTCGCAACGGCGCATCGGAGGGATCGTCGCCGGCGACGCGGGCCAGGACGGCCCATCGCTCCTCGAAGGACAAGTTCGGGTCGCCCACACCCATCAACCGGGTGATGATGGCGTAGCCCTTGGAGTTCTCCAACGATCGCGCCACGTTCCGCTGATCGACCGGACGCCTCTCCGCCTCGTAGGTGTCGAGCAACGGCTCTCCGGCGCGGCCATCGAGCACCGCGGCCACCTTCCAACACAGGTTGTGCACGTCGTGGATCGCACTGGTCAGACCGAGTGCACCGGTGGGCGGATGACGATGGGCCGCATCCCCGGCGATCAACACCCGACCGACCCGGAATCGGTCGGCCACCACCCCGCCGATCGTCCATCGGGTGATGAGGTGGAACGTGATCGGATGATCCCCCACGCCCAGGGCCTCGCGCAGGTCGGCCTCCACCAACTCGTCGTCGAGCGCTCGCTCGTCGTCCATGGAGTATCCGAGATGGATCACCCACTCCTCACTGTCGGGACCCCATCGAGTGGGACCCATGGGGGCCATGACGACCATCTTCCCGGTGAACGGCGACCACACCCATCGAAGCAGAACGTCGGGGTCCTTGGCGATCGTCGAAAAGTCCGTCGAGACATAACACGAAACGGTGCGGGTCAGATCGCGCGGCCCTTGCAGCTCGATGCCCAGATGCCGTCCGACGGTACGTCCGCCGTCACAGGCCAGCAAGTAGTCGGCCTCGACCTCGTAGTCCCGCCCCGAATCGTGATCGCGCACGCGGGCGATCACCCGATCGACACCCGCGTCGATCTCGATCACCTCGTGATGGAAACGGACGCGTCCGGGTGAGAGTTCCTCGGCGCGATCGCGCAACAAGGGCTCCAGCCTGATCTGGGGAAGATTGGTGGGCGACATCGGGCTCGCCATCCTCCACTCGTCGTCGAGTCCACCCGCACCCCAACTCTCCTGCTTGAACATGACGCGACCCGCGCCCTCGTGTCCGGCGAAGCCCGCGTAGAACGCCGTGTGACCGAACTGTGACGGAGGCGTGCCGACCGCGTAGACGGCGTCGGCGACTCCGCAGTCGGACAAGATCTCCATCGCCCGCTGATTCAGCACGTGCGCCTTGGGCAATCGCGAGGTGGTCGCACCGGCATTCACCAAGAGGGCGTCGATCCCGAGACGCGCGAACAACATCGACGCCGTGAGACCGGCACCCCCGCCCCCGACGATCAACACCGGTATTCGTTCACGCACGGAAACGTCGGTCATTCGCACCCTCCACCCGGAAAACCTAGATCGTCCCGGCGTCCGACGTCCCCCATGCGACCACTGCCACGAGGATAAATTCGCGCCATGACCTCCTCGGGGGAACGTTCACGACACTTTCCGGCCATCGAGAAGAAGCACGGCCGACCGATGACTCACTGGTTCGGCCTGTTGAAGAAGCTCGACGGCGCCCAGGGCGCCGGAAAGGACGGTGCGAAGTACGAGGCCCAGCTCGCGCTGCTCCAGGAACACGGGTTCAGTCGGGCCCACGCCAACGCGGTGGTCATGCATCATCGGGGAAGCACCTCGTCACGACGACACGACTCGGTCGACGATCTGCTGGACTCCCTGCCCACCGCGCACGCCGAACTCATCCGCCGCATCTTCGCGGCGATCACGAAGAAGCACCCGAATCTGGAATTGGTGGTGGCGTGGAACCAGCCGATGTTGAAGTCGGGCAAGGAACACGTCATCGGCGTGTCCGCGTCGAAGAACCATCTCACCATCGGACCGTGGGGCGACGAACCCATCGCGGTGTTCGCCGACGATCTGTCCGACTACGAGACCAACAAGAAGACGTTCAAGGTGCCGCTCGACTGGAAGGTCGACGCGGCGCTCCTGAATCGCATCGTCCGATATCGCCTCGACGAGATCTCCTGAGATACCACGAGCGATGTACGCTCCGACAGGGCGTGCTCGCGAACGCGCCCCTAGCGTGTCACGACGATGAAGACCCTCCTCGCGTTCAACGGCTCGACCCGCGCCGACTCGTTCCACGGACGAATCATCCGGGCACTTCCCTCCTTGGCCCCCGACGACGTGCGCGTCGCCGAGTTCGACCTGAGTGACGTCCCCTTCTACAACCAGGATCTGGAGGGCGAACACCAACCAGCCGCGGTGGTGGCCATGCGCGCCGCGGTCGCCGAGGCCGACGGAATCGTCTTCGCCGCTCCGGAGTACAACTACTCGTACTCCGCGCTCACCAAGAACACCGTCGATTGGCTGACCCGACCCATGGGTGCCGGTGCGTTGCGGGGCAAGAAGGTCATGGTGATCAGCGTGACGCCCGGTCCCGGCGCGGGACGCAAGGTGACGGCGACCATCTCGGAGATCCTGCCGTTCCTGGGCAACGAAGTCGTCTCGGTGGTGAACGCGGCGACCATCCACGAGAAGCT
>VFQT010001236.1_pt1 | contig 31867 bp, 21 predicted proteins | sample 3512381 | NCBI WGS metagenome assembly VFQT01 (sample SAMN10412376, study PRJNA504923) | tailings metagenome | isolation source: Relicate 2 Philex TSF3 active mining site | place: Philippines: Tuba, Benguet | collected 2017-08-29
AATGGACACGAATTCATGCAGCGCGGGCTTTAGCCAGAGATTTGTCCTGCACAGTTCCGTGTCGGTGGTGGTTTCTTAACCACAGGGGCTCAGAGGCCACAGAGCAGAGGCAATACAGGCCGCAGAGGTGAGAACAGGTGTTGTTGTTGTTCGCGTTAAGGCGTACTGGCCGCGTCGGGAGCATCCTGTCAGTGATCGGCTGCCGCAGAATGCTCTTGCGGCAATTCCTGCCGTTCGCGTAAAACCCGTCCCTGCAAGCGTTTCAGGGAGGAGCCGCGCGCGTGATGTGGTGCCGCAAATGTCTCAGAGAATTTCAGGTCAACGGCGGAGCGCGAGCTTCAGCCGTCTGTCCTCTTTGCGGGAACATGCTGGAAGAAACCACGCGCCAATCTCAGGCCATCCGTCAGGCTCGTGAGATCCTGGAACGCTGGCAGGCCAGCAGTCTGTTTGACAGGATTCAGGAAACGGAGTCCGCGGCGCCGCTGAAGCAGCAGGCAGAAACCACTTTTCCCGGTCTGCCGGGAGCTCGTCCCCCGGTCCGTCCGACTCCGGCGGCACTCCCCCATCGACCGATTGTTGAGGTCCCGCCGGCGCTCGAAGCCGCGTCCGAAAATTCCGTCCGCGAACGAGCCCGGCAGGAACCTGGGCCTGTGAAGGCAGCCGTCGAGCGATCAGCATCCGCAGCCGCCGGCCATCGTTCGCTGGTGCGTGAGCTGCCGCCGCTGCCCACTGATCTGCTGGCGCCGCCACCGCTGATGGCAACCGCTGCCCGAGCTGATTCGAATGCTCGACGGGCCACGGGCCCCGTCGTCACCGCACCGTCACCAGGCCATTCGCATGCCCTGATTCCGGCATCAAACGTGGTTCCGGCAGTGGCCCGACCGATTCCCGAACCCGTTGCAGTGGCTGGTTCCGACGAGCGGACTGCCGCAATCGAGCCTGCTGCCGCAATCGAGTCAGACGCCTCGGTTGAGTCAGACGCTCAGATCGAGTCAGACGCTCAGATCGCCGTGGTTCAAGGTGATGACGTGGCGGCGTATTTTGAGACGGCCGGCAGTGAAATGATGGATGTCGGCGACCGCGATTCTCAGATTCGCCATGCCGAGTTCGCGGCGGAGCCAGCGTCGCCACCGGAGATCCTGCCCGCTGAGACTCGAGTGGTTGAAGTTCCGCCTCCCTTCACAGCAACTGTCGCTGACGAGCCCGTCATGTCCGGAGAAAACCCCGCCGATACTCAGCAGTTTGTCCTGCCGATGACAGCTGCCGGTGCGATGGAAGCCCCGCCGTCCGCCGAAACTGCGTCGGCTCGTTCCCGTCCGGTGCATCGTCGACCGCCACTGTCCCGCAAGCCTCAGGTGTCCCGACCCGCGACTCCGCCGACTCCAGGAGACTTTGACATGAGCCAGTCTCAGCCAGCTGAATCCAAAATCGCCCCATCCGAGGCGGGGGCTTCTGCCGCAGCTCAGAGCCCCCCTGCGGCGGGGTCACGACTGCGTTTTGACAGCGGCGCCTCCATGCAGCAGCTGGCAGCGGCGGATCACGGCCGGGTGCGGACGGAATTTCCCGCGTCGGTGCGAACGCTGGATCAGATTTATGCTGGTACTCCGCGTCCGATGTCCGCTGAGCAGCAAAATATTCGCCGGACCAATGTCACATCACTGATCGGTCAGACTCTGTCGTATCTGGGAGTTCTGGGGCTGACAGTCGGCACCTCGATGGTGATCCTCGGGCATTTCGGCGGCTACGCAGATTACACTCCGACCGGCTGGCTGGTTACCACAGTGGCTCAAATGCTGCTGTTTTTGGGCGTGATCAACCTGGTTTCTGGTGGAATCGAGCAGAACAACGACGATGTTTCGCGGCGGATCAGCGCTTTGGGCGAACAGCTGCTGCGAATCGAACAGTCCACATCAACGCTGCGGGGGCCGCATTTGCCGGCCCATGTCTGGATGGAAGGCGAGCCAGAGGCTGCTGAGCCCGCGGCGGCCAGTCCTGCGGCAAACTTGCAGCGGCGTTCTACCGCGGTTTGAAATCGCGGCAGCCTGCTGGTTCAGACAGGAGGACTCACCCCATGTTCGCTACTATGCTCCTGCTGGCCGTGCTGGTACTGGCTCCCGAACCCCCGGCACGCATCATTGTACTGGGGGATTCGATCACGAAAGGCGTCCGCTCCGGAGTCACAGCAGCAGAAACCTTCGGTGCTCTGCTGCAGCAGGATCTGCAAACTGCCGGAAAAACAGTGGAAGTGGTCAATCAGGGAATTGGCGGCGAACGCACTGACCAGGCGCTGAAGCGGCTGCAACCCGATATTCTGGCGCGCAGGCCGCAGATCGTGGTGATCATGTACGGCACCAATGACAGCTACGTGGACCAGGGCCAGAGCACCAGTCGCCTGACTGCTGACCAGTTTGAGGCCAATCTGCAGGCCATCGTGCGGGAGCTGCGGCAGCAGCAGATCAAAGTGGTGCTGATGACGGAACCTCGCTGGGGACGTGCGGCATCGAAGAATGGTGCCGGGGAGCATCCCAATCTGCGTCTGGAACAATTCATGCAGCGGACTCGAAAACTGGCAGCCAGCGAAAAACTGCCGCTGGTGGACCATTTTCAGAGGTGGACGGAAGCTGAGCAGCAGGGTACGGACATCGGAGGCTGGACGACGGATCAGTGTCATCCGAACCCTGCCGGACATCGTGAACTGGCGGACAGTCTGCTGCCGAAGATTTTGCCGCTGCTGAACTGAGGCTGCCGGCACAGGTTCAGGTCAGGGCACGACGTGTACCATCATCAGGTCGTGAGTTTCGCCCAGCCATGCTGCGTGTCCCACCAGGATAACGCGACTGCCCGATTCCAGAATTCCGTTCCTTCGTCCCCAGGCAATCACATGTTTCAGCAGTGAATCAGGCGATTGTGCCACAGAGCGGTTCAGTTGCGGTGTGACGCCCCAGTACAGGCACATGCGGCGTGAGACTTCTTCGCGATCGGTGAACGCAATGATTGGTACTTTGCCGCGCATGCGTGACAGAGCGAGGGCAGTGCGTCCGGTGACGGTGGCCACCACGATCAGGTCAGCTTTCAGAAAGTCGGCGGCTGCGACGGCTCCGCGAGTCACCGCTTCAGTGATCGGACGAGCGCGGCGGGACTCCTGTTCAGATGCTTCCTGCGGCACCTGCGGCTGCACCAGCACCTCAGCCTCGCGAGCGATCTTTTCCATCATCCGCACGCATTGCACGGGGTTCTGGCCGATGGCGGTTTCGCCGGACAGCATGACTGCGTCGGTGCCGTCGAGTACGGCGTTGGCGACATCAGTCACTTCCGCTCGCGTGGGCAGATCGTTGGACTGCATACTGTCCAGCATCTGCGTGGCGGTAATGACGGGGATACGCAGCTGGTTGCAGCGGCGGATAATCAGTTTCTGCAGCACGGGGACGCGACTGATCTCTGCTTCGACTCCGAGGTCCCCCCGGGCCACCATGACGGCGTCGGTGACGGCAAGGATATTATCAAGGTCGTCAATCGCTTCAGTTTTTTCGATCTTGGCTACCACGAGGGGAGTGAATCGTGGTTTCAGGCTTTGGATGAGCTGCTGCAATTCACGAATGTCGTCTGCGCGACGGACGAAGCTGAGTCCGATGAAGTCCAGGTGCTGCTGGAGGGCCCATTCGAGGTCGTGGCGATCTTTTTCTGTGACGCTGGGGGTGCTGAGCGCGACTCCCGGCAGATTGACTCCCTGACGACTGCGAATTTTTCCGGCCTGAACGACCAGGCACTGTACCCAGCCGGCTGCGGCATCTTTTTCCGTGACCTGCATGGCAACAGTGCCGTCTGCCAGCAGGATGCGGTCACCGGGGCGGACATCGTCGATGAGCGGTTCGTAGGTGCAGGTGAGATCGGTGGAGCAGACGGATTCGGTGCCGCGAATGAAGCGGAACAGCGCACCTTCCTGGCACCAGGTTTCTCCACCGGCAAGTTCACCCAGACGGATTTTGGGGCCGGAGAGATCGCCGAGCAGTCCGACGGGGCGATCCAGTTCAGCGGACACCTGGCGGATTTTTCGCACAAGTTCGGCGAGCCATGCGTGGCTGCCGTGGGCGAAGTTCAGGCGAAAGACGTCGACACCTTCGAGCACCAGCTGTTTCAGGACTTCGGGCGATTCACTGGCCGGGCCGAGTGTGGCCACGATCCGTGTTTTGACCAGTTTCATCAGTCTGCGATCGGAGCCTTCTGCCGCCATGCCAGCCTCTCAGTTGTTCGCGGCCCGGTGCGGGTACCGCTACAGATGTATCGGGATAAATCGCTGCTGTTCGCCGGGTCCCGGAGTTTCCGGGGGATCCAGCCATGGGATGGGCCGATTTTCGCGACTGCAGGTCTGCAGCAGTTCGCGGAACCGGCGAGTGAGCAGGAACAGCAGGTCCCGCTCGCTGGTGGCTTCGCCCGAAATTCCTGCCAGATTGGCGACTTTTCCGTGAATTTTTCCAGTTTGTGGATCGCGAGTCAGGATCACGATGCAGTTGAAGACTGGTACAGACCCTGGACCGCCACCGCAGGAGGAATCGGCAAGCTGATTGAGGGGACTGTTCACGGGACGAGCTTTTCGGGAGTGTCGGAAGAATCATGTTGAGGCGGGGGTGTTGAACAGCATTCCCGCCTGCGGGCATTATGCGTTGCTGCTGTCGAGTCGGCAATCTCGTTCCTGCAAACGATAGATCAGTTGTCAGTTGTCAGTTGTCAGTTGTCAGTAGTCAGTAGTCAGTAGTCAGTTTGGGGTGTTCAGTTTCGCGAGTTCGCGTGAGGCATGGCCCTGCGGAGTTCCGATGGGTTGGTCAGGGGGGCGTTTGAGGGTGTCCTGCCCCCTCACCCCCAACCCGTCTCACCCGATGGGGGTAAGGGAAGGATTTTGTGTTTTTGTTGTGAAAAAAACGTACTGGAATCACTGGACCGTGGAGCGGGAGGGTGGAGGCGGGGGACGGCTTGCCATCCGCAGGGGCTGGTCTATACCATCGCAGGAGACTCGGACGTGTTCCGGAGTCACACAGTCATGGCGGGTGGGTGCTGATGTTGCGATTCTGCGAAGATTGATATGCAGCAATTTGCCGCACTTTACCAGCAGCTGGACAGCACGACGAAGACGACCGAGCGTCTGGCGGCTCTGGAGCGTTACTTCCGCGAAGCTCCGCCAGAGGATGCGGCGTGGTGTGTGTGGTTTTTGTGCGGTGAGCGTCCGCGGCGTGCCGTGAGTGTGGGGCAGCTGCAGGAGTGGTGTGCAGGTTTGGCCGGCATTCCGGAGTGGTTGTTTGAGATCAGTCGGGAGTTTGTGGGAGATCTGGCAGAGACCATTGCGTTGCTGCTGCCGGCTCCGACTGTGCGTACGGATCAGGGATTGCATTACTGGGTTGTGGATCGTCTGCTGCCACTGGGGGCAAAGTCGCCTGATGAGCGTCGTGAGGCAGTTCTGAATGCGTGGAACAGTCTGGCGGGCACCGAGCGATTTCTGTTCAACAAGCTGCTGACGGGCGGGTTTCGCGTGGGTGTGTCGCGGCGTCTGGTGATCCGCGGCCTGGCAGATTTCTGTGGTTTGCCGGCGGACGTGATCGCGCATCGGCTGATGGGGCACTGGCAGCCGACAGCTGATTTTTTCAGGGCTCTGACGGCAGCGGACACCGGGGATGCGGACGTCAGTCGTCCGTATCCGTTTTGTCTGGCGCATCCCTTGTCGGAGGACGACGCTGCTGAGTTGTCGGGCTTGTCCGGGCTGCAGCACAGGCATACTCGACTGGGAGCGGCTTTGGACTGGATTCTGGAGTGGAAGTGGGACGGGATTCGGGCTCAGGTGATTCGTCGCGGCGGACGCACCTTCATCTGGTCTCGTGGTGAGGATCTGCTGACGGACAGGTTTCCGGAGCTGGAGCGGGTGTGCAGCGGATTACCGGACGGCACGGTGCTGGATGGTGAGATTACGGCGTGGCAGGGGGACCGGCTGCTGCCCTTTGCTGAACTGCAGAAGCGGATTCATCGCCGCAGTGTGACACCGCGGCTGCTGGCGACGGTCCCGGTGCGTTTTATTGCGTTTGATCTGCTGGAACAGGCCGGGGTGGACCTGCGTCAGGAGTCCGGGTTATTGCGTCGGGGACGACTGGAGGAAGTGCTGCGGGGTTGTGCGGGTGCGTGGCCGCAGCTGCAGGTGGCTCCGCGGCTGTCGGCAGGTGACTGGGAGGCCTGTTTGCAGCTGCGGCAAAGCTGTCGCGAGCAGCGGGTGGAAGGGCTGATGCTGAAGCATGTGGATGCGGTGTACGAAACCGGTCGCGTGGTGGGTGCGTGGTGGAAGTGGAAGATCGAGCCGTTTCATTGCGACGCAGTGTTATTGTACGCGCAGCGGGGGCATGGGCGGAGGGCGGGCAAGTATACGGACTTCACATTCGGGGTGCGTTCCGGGGACACACTGGTGCCGTTTGCGAAGGCGTATTCGGGGCTGACGAATGCTGAAATTGAGGAGGTGGATCGCTTTATTCGCGATAACACACTGGAGCGTTTCGGACCGGTTTCGAGTGTGCGAGCGGAGCTGGTGTTTGAGCTGGCGTTTGAGGGACTGCAGCTGTCACCTCGGCACAAATCGGGGATCGCCGTGCGGTTTCCTCGTATTTCCCGATGGCGTCGCGACAAGACTGTGGCCGACATCGATTCGCTCGAGACTTTGCGGGAACTGATTCGCAGTCGGCAGGCGCCGGACAAAGCAGATGTGTCGGGAATGGAGGAAGCTGCTGGTTCGGCGGAGGATCTGTCGACCGGCTCGGTGGTACCGGCGGCCGGCCCGCGGCGAGGGCGACAGAGAAAGCAGTCGAAGTCTGCGGAGCAGGCTGCCATTGAAGAGCCGAAGCTGGGTGGCTTGTTTGCCGGGCTGGACGACTGAAAAAGACCTGTGCTGGCGATTGCCGGCAGGATTCTGCATAATGCGGTCCCGCCTTGACGGCGCTGCTCGCCTTGGGTGTGTTCCTGACGTCATTCTCAGAGGTTCTTGAGGGGTAATGTGATGCTGCGTTTGCTGTCATTTGCGATGTTGCTGGTGGTTTCGTGCTGCGTGCGGGCTCAGGACTTGCCTGCTCAGCCGGAAAACTCCAAAGAGATCTTCAACGGGAAGGATCTGGCGGGGTGGGATGGGGATCCGCGGCTGTGGTCTGTCCGTGATGGAGTGATTCACGGCGAGACGACGGAAGAAAACAAGGCGGACGGCAATACGTTTTTGATCTGGCAGGGTGGACGTACGGGGAATTTCGACCTGCGGCTGTCGTTCCGCTGCAACGCCACCAATAACTCGGGGATTCAGTATCGTTCGAAGCACATCACCGAAGGGAATCCTCGGAATAAGTGGGTGGTGCGAGGTTATCAGCACGAGCTGAGGAATGAACTGGATTTTCCGAATGTATCCGGGTTCATTTATGACGAGGGTGGGAAACGTGGCCGCATCATTCTGGTGGGTGAGCGGGGTACCTGGGAGGCGTCGGGCAAGCAGGCGAAGGCGGAACTGATCGACGGGGACGGCTGGAAGAAGCTGTTTCGTCTGGACGACTGGAACGACGTGGTGATCCGAGCCGAGGGCAATCGGATTCAGCACTGGATGAACGGTCGGCTGATTCTGGATCTGCAGGACAACCATCCTGAGCTGGCGCTGAAGGACGGTGTTCTGGCGCTGCAGCTGCATGCAGGCAAGCCGATGTGGGCGGAGTTTCGCAGCATCCGGATCGCCGAACTGAAGTAGGCCTGGTGACGGCCGCAGAGTCCGGTGCGGAAAGCGAACAGGAGCGGCCAGTCCCGAAGGACTGACCGCTCCTGAGCTTTAAGGGGGACACGGAATTTTCAGCGAATTCACTGCTGACTGCCGGATGGCGGCAGTTCTGCAGTCTGTTGATCGGGAATGCGTACGAAGCACCAGCGGCGTCCGCGGTCACCGGTGACGATGCAGAAGCTGTTTTCCGAAGACGTCCGGGGTTCGGAGTGAATGGTGACTCGTGTTTGACGCCCGGTTTCGTCAACAACCTGCCATGTTCCGGCAGCGAGTCGACTGGGCAGTGGAATGCAGTGATCGGGCTCACTGTTCACAGTCAGTGCTGTCGTTGTGGTTTTGACCGGAGGTACAACCGGAGTCGTGGCGGCGGGAGTCGTGGCGGCGTCAGTGGATGCAACAGAGCTCGCCGCCGCTCGGGCGCGAGCAATGCGCTGACGGTCTTTGGCGATGCCTTTCTGATCGGCATCCCAGACGGCCATGAAAATGGCAGCAACGAGGATGATGGCCGACACTCGGACGTTCATGACTGCGATCCTGTCAAACGAATTCAGGGACTCGCCGAGAGTATCGGTTGCGGGTCGGCGGTTTCTGCTGGCAAACCGCGGCGGTACTCGTCCGGAGTTCGAGTGCAGTGCGGGCGGGCACCGTTGGCAGCGACTGCGCCGGCTGGCAGGGTTTTGCGGGCTGTGTTGTTGATGTCGGGGCGTCCGGGTGAACTGGCTGAGCGTCTCAGTTCTGCTGAAACTCGGCGGTCCCACCCGTCAGTGTGAGGGAGTTTGGGAAGCGTGCTGCCAGTTCATCGCTGTGAGTGACACAGAGCAGAGCAGTCTGGTTTTCGGAGGCCATTTCCAGCAGGAGCGAGCCGATTTCGGTGGCGGTAGCGGGGTCGAGGTTGCCTGTGGGTTCATCGGCCAGCAGCAGCGAGGGTTGCTGCAGCAGTGCCCGGCACACGGCGACTCGCTGTCGTTCGCCGCCGGAAAGTTGTCCGGGTCGCTGATGTGTACGGTGAGCCAGCCCGACTCGTTCAATCAGCTGCAGGGCTCGTTCCCGCAGGTTTCCGTTGGCGGCAAAACCGGCGAGTGCGGGGAGGAGGACATTTTCGAGGACGCTGCACTGGGGCAGCAGCTGGTGATCCTGGAAAATGAAGCCGATGTGCTGGTTGCGGAAGGCGGCCAGGTCGCGGGTGGACAATCGCCAGGGGTTTTGGCCGAGGATTTCGAGCGTTCCGGAGGAGGGGCGATCGAGAGTTCCGGCGAGATACAGCAGGGTGCTTTTGCCGCAGCCGGAGGGTCCGCGGATGGCGAGTGCGGTGCCGGAGACGATTTTCAGGTTGACTGCTGAAAGAATTGTGAGATCGGGCTGGCCGGGTACGGCTGCGGGAAATGAGCGGGTGACGTTGTGCATAGCGAGGACGATTGGCATCTACGGACTCCGAGACCCGAAATGTGTCGGCCATGCCGGCTTTTGCGGAAGATGCGAGCGCGGGTGTTTACAGTGGCTGGACGGGACTGGGGGAAGTGTAACGGCGGGCGAGCATTCGCCAAGTGTGCGAACGGCGTTCCTGAGTTCCCACCGTCGGGAATTCCCGTGGCCTGACGTCTCACCGAGCGGAAGACAAGGCCCCGGTTGGAAACGAGCGGGCCGTTGGTTGCAGACCTCCGTGTGTTCTGTCATATTCCAGACAGCTTTCGGCAGGCCGGGCACCTCCTGCAGGCCGGGAAAATGCTGTCGTTGACTGTTTTTAAGTGCTGTGTTCTGTGGCCGTTGGGCCTCGGTGCTGTAAAGTGTTGTCCGGGACAGCTGTCGAAGTGTGAGTGTGTGTCGGTGTGTGTCGGTGTGTGGAAGCGTTTTGTGTGATACCTGTGGGTGATTCCTGCGGGGATCATGCTGCGGGGTCTGGCTCCTTGGTTTCACATGGGTAAGTCAGTCATGATTTTAGCTGCTCAGTCCATCGCTGAATTCCTTGCGGGGATCACCGACGTGATTGCTCCGGGTAAGGGGCTGCAGTATGTGCTGGCCGCGGTGATTCACGCGGTGTTGCTGGTGCATGCGTTTGCGTTGTCTCCAGCGATTTTCATCTGGCTGGAGCGGAAGGTGGCCGGTCGAATTCAGGACCGTCTCGGCCCGACTCGTGTGGGTGGCCTGTTCGGCTGGCTGCAGTCGCTGGCGGACGGGATCAAACTGGTGCAGAAAGAGGATTTGTGCCCGCCGGCTGCAGATTCGCTGCTGTTCCGGTCTGCTCCGTACTTTGTTTGCGTGGCGTCATTTGCGGCATTTATGGTGCTGCCGTTCAGTGCTGGCTGGGTGGCAGTGGCGGCAGACTGCGGGTTGTTCATCATTCTGGCGATACTGTCGCTGGAAGTGTTCGGCATCATCATGGCGGGATACTCCAGCGGCTCGAAGTGGTCTCTGTTCGGCGGCATGCGTGAAGCGGCTCAGATGGTCAGCTACGAAATTCCGCTGGCCATTTGCGCATTGGTGCCGGTGATTGCTGCAGGGTCTCTGAATCTGGGTGAGATTGGGGGAATGCAGCGGGGTGGACTGCAGAACTGGTTCATCTTCCACGATCCGTTCGCATTCATTGCATTTTTTGTGTACTTCGTGGTTGCGACAGCCAGCTGCAAACGTGCTCCTTTCGACCTTGCTGAGGCTGAAAGTGAGCTGGTGGGTGGTTTCCACACGGAGTACAGCGGGATTCGCTGGTCGTTCTTTTTTATGGGTGAGTATGCCAGCATGTTTGCGGTGTGCGGCATCGCTTCGATTTTGTTCCTTGGCGGCTGGAACACGGGGATTCCTCCGTTGGATGACGCCCTGTACGCGGCTCGCAACGCCGGTGCCAGCGGTGAGGGATCAGCGATTGTGGGATATCTGGCAAACGTGCTGGGGATGCTGGTTTTCGTCAAGAAGGCGGCTCTGGGAGTATTTGTGCAGATCTGGCTGCGGTGGACTCTGCCGCGTCTGCGAATCGACCAGGTGATGACTACCTGCCTGAAGTATCTGGTGCCGATCAGCTGTTTTCTGTTTTTGGGTGCTGTGGTGTGGCCGCTGCTGCTGGCGTCCGTGATCCAGCGTTCGACGTGGACACCGGAGGCACTGGGTGTGCGGGCAGCGGCTGAGATTCGCGAGTCGGCGCCGGCTGCGAGTATTCCGGCAGCCACGGCAGCGGGTGCGGGTGCTGCCGTGCAGGCTCGGCGGGAATCAGCGACTGAGGGGACTGTGCGATGACTGGTGCTTTGATGCTGTCTGCGGCCGCAGCGCCTGGTGGCAGCGTGCTGTTTGTCATATTTGCTCTGGCAGCCTGTCTGTGTGCGGTCGCTGTGGTGGCTTCGCAGACGGTTGTGCGGATGGCTTTCTGGCTGGTGCTGTCGCTGGGCAGTACGGCGGCTTTGTTTTTTCTGGCTGATGCGGATTTTGTAGGTGCAGCGCAACTGCTGATTTACGTCGGTGGAACGCTGGTTTTGCTGGTGTTTGGGGTGATGCTGACGGCCAGTGGCCCGTATTTGAAGATCGCGACCTCGCCGGGCGAGACGATTCTGGGCGCGGTGGTGGCATTGCTGTTTCTGTGTGTTGTGGTGGCCAGCGTCAGTGGTGTGACGTGGCCCGAGCCTGCGGCTGCTGACGCGGGTGCGCTGCAGACAGCGGCGGGCAATACTCTGAGACCGCTGGGACTGGCCTTCCTGGGGGCTCGACCTGACCAGGATCTGGCTGACGGTGATCAGCTGTCTCCGGGGTATCTGCTGCCATTTGAAATTATTTCGATTCACCTGCTGGTGGTGTTGATTGGTGCGGCATATCTGGCTCGAGCGAAACGTCGGGCAGTGGGAACCTGAAGGGGCTTTCGGGTTATGAGTCTGAGTGCATATCTGCTGGTGGGTGCTGTGCTGTTCGTATGCGGCATTGTCTGCATGGCGACAAAGCGGAACGGTATCGGCGTATTGATGGGTGTGGAGCTGGTGCTGAACGGCGCGAACGTGAATTTCGTGGCGTTCTCAAAGTACACGCAGCTCGGCCTGGACGGACAGATTTTTTCGTTGTTTGTGATTGTGCTGGCGGCAGCGGAAGCTGCGGTGGCGCTGGCGATTGCACTGAATTTTTACAATAACCATCTGACGATCGACGTGGACCGTGCCAACAAGCTGAAGGGCTGAATGCGGCGTGTTTTGCGATGGTCGGTGGCTGGACTTTTCCCCTTGTCGAGTGCCTGGATAACCCATGGTTGGCGAGACGCTTCGAAACCTGTTGTTGATCGCATGGCTGCTGCCTCTGTGTGGTTTCGCTGTGGAGATCTTTGGCGGCTTCTGGGGCAGCCGTCGCAGTCGAGTTGCTGCGTGGCTTGCGGTTGGCTGCATCGCGACGGGATTTGTGTGCAGTGCCAGTGCGCTGACCATTTGGGGAAATTCCAATGGCTGGTCAGTGCTGCACCATGCAGACCATGCTCATGCTGAGTCCGGGGAAAAGCCTGCTGATGCTCATGCGGAAGCTCACGCCGCCGCGGCAGACCAGCACAAGGCTGAGGACCAGGCTGACGGTGGTGCAGAGGCCACAAAAGCCACAACGGTGTTCTCGGGCACGTTTTATCGACTGGCCACGTTTGGAGGCCTGGACCTGTCACTTGATTATTACATCGACAGTCTGACGCTGGTGATGTTTACGATGGTGACTTTCATCGCGACCTGCATTCATCTGTTTGCGATGGGATATATGTCAGAGGAACTGACGGAAGAGTATGTGGACCACCACGCACATTTGCGGAATGGTCACCACGTGCATCGTCCGGGGCGGTTTTATCGGTTCTTTGCCTTTTTGTCGCTGTTTTGCTTTTCGATGCTGGGGCTGGTGCTGGCCGGCAACATTTTCCAGGTGTTCATTTTCTGGGAACTGGTGGGGATTTGCAGCTTCCTGCTGATTGGTTTCTACACCGAACGCAAGTCTGCCAGCACGGCAGCCAACAAGGCGTTCATCATGAACCGTGTGGGGGACTTTGGATTTCTGATTGGTTTGATGGTGTTGTGGACCTATTTTGGGACTTTCAAGTTCGCGGACACCGTGGATGCCGAGGGGCATGTGGTGCAGGCCGGACTGTTCCAGATGCTGCCGCGTGGAGCGGACGGCAACGTGATCATGAACGCCGAGAATGGCGAGGTCCAGATTGGCAGTGCAAGTGTCGCCAATCCGCCGAATCGCCATGCCACGATTCCTTACGCCCTGCTGGTACTGGCGGGTTTGGGTGTGTTTGCCGGTTGTATCGGGAAGAGCGCTCAGTTTCCGCTGCAGACCTGGCTGCCTGATGCGATGGAAGGTCCGACTCCTGTCAGCGCCCTTGTCCACTCAGCGACGATGGTGGCGGCAGGTGTCTACCTGACGGGTCGTTTTTACCCGATGTTTGTGCAGGAAGTGCTGCTGACGATTGCGTACATCGGGTGCATCACGGCATTTGTGGCGGCGACAATCGCGATTGTGGCGACGGACATTAAGAAGGTGCTGGCGTACTCCACCATCAGCCAGCTGGGCTACATGATGCTCGGGCTGGGTGTGTTTGGCTGGGGGGCTGGTCTGTTCCACCTGGTGACTCATGCCTTCTTCAAGTCGTTGATGTTTCTCTGTTCGGGCAGCGTGATTTACGGCTGTCATCATGAACAGGAGATGCCGAAGATGGGTGGTCTGTGGCGGAAGATGCCGATCACAGCCTTCACGATGCTGGTGGGAGTGATGGCGATTGCTGGTCTGGCCGTGCCGGGGCTGGTGGGTCCGGGTTTTGGCCAGTTATTTGCTTTCTCGGGTTTTCATTCCAAGGACGCTGTCGTCGCGACTGCTCTGGCCTTCGTGCAGGCGAACCCGGCTCACTTTCTGCTGTTTATATTGCCGCTGATTACTGCGGGTGTGACGGCGTTCTATATGTTTCGGCTGTGGTTCTACACCTTTGCCGGGACTCCGCGAGACCACCATGTCTACGACCACTGTCATGAGTCACCGCTGATCATGACGGGGCCGTTGGTGGTGCTGTCGCTGCTGGCGGCCTACTGTGCCTGGGGTGGTGAAGAGGGACGGCTGTATTTGTTGATTACTGGTGACCAGCCAGGCTACGTCAGTCATGGTCTTCCGGCGGCGGCTGCAGGTGGATTGACGATGCCAGGTCATGATGCTGTGCATGCGGTGCATCATCAGGCGGGAACTTATGCTTTGATTGCTGCGTTCAGCGGAACGTTTCTGGCGTGGCTGCTGTACGGATCGGGTAAGGTGGATGTTGCTGAGATTCGTCGTCAGCTTGCCGGCGTGCATGGTTTTCTGTCGAACAAATGGCATTTTGACGAGTTGTATGACGCGTTGTTCATGCGTCCGACGCATGTGGTTGGTCGTTTTTGTGCAGGGATTGATCGGATGATCTTCGATGGAATTCTGCATGGTGCGGCTGGCGTCACGGTGCTGGTGGCGAAGTGGGATCGGGCGTTTGATGAGAAGGTTGTCGACGGGCTGGTGACTCTGCTGGGTAATGCCACGTGGTCAGCGGGTAACTGGCTGAAGGTGCTGCAGACGGGTCGTCTGCGTCAGTATGTGATGTTCATTGTGGCTGGTGTGGTGGCGTTGTTCGGCGTATTGCTGGCCACGTTCCCTCGCTGAGTTCTGGCGTTGATCAGGAAGTGATCGGGACAATCCCTTAGTTTGCGGCATGTGACCATGAATTCTCTTTTTCTGCTGTCGATTTTGATCTTCCTGCCGCTGGTCGGTGCAGCATTGCTGCTGATTTTTGACGAGCGGAATGCGGATGCCATGCGATTTTGGTCGCTGGGTGTCACGCTGCTGACATTTATCTTCTCGGTTGTGCTGTGGTGTCAGTACAACCCCGCCGAGGGGATGATGCTGGCGGATGTGAAGGAGTGGGTTCCCAGCTGGAACATCTATTACCGGCTGGGTGTTGACGGGATCAGTCTGCCGCTGGTTGTGCTGACTGGTCTGGTCAGTACTCTGGCAATGGCTGCCAGCTGGAGCATCACGAAGCACGTCCGTGGTTATTTGATTTTGTTCCTGATGCTGGAAGCGGGGATGATGGGAGTGTTCCTGTCGCTGGACTTCTTCCTGTTCTATGTGTTCTGGGAAGTGATGCTGCTGCCGATGTACTTCCTGATCGGCGTCTGGGGTGGTCCTCGCAAGGAATATGCTGCGATCAAATTTTTCCTGTACACGCTGGCGGGCAGCGTGCTGATGCTGATCGCGATGCTGATGTTTTACTTTGCCAGCGGTTCATCGTCAGACAGCTTCAACCTGGTGGCGCTGGCGAAGCGTGCATCTGAGGGCGGGCTGATGTCCCCGGGGACTCAGATTACTGCGTTTTTGCTGCTGTTCATTGGGTTTGCGATCAAGCTGCCGGCGTTTCCCGTGCACACTTGGCTGCCGGACGCTCACGTGGAGGCTCCGACGCCGATCAGTATGATTCTGGCGGGTGTGCTGCTGAAGATGGGTGGTTACGGGATTATTCGAATCGCATTTCCGTTGTGCCCCTATGGGGCTCAGTACTGTGCGTGGGGGCTTGTGGCGATCGGGGTTGTAAGCATTATCTATGGGGCGTTTGCGGCTTTGGCCCAGACGGACTTCAAGCGACTGGTGGCTTACAGCTCAGTCAGTCACATGGGATATGTGCTGCTGGGGCTGGCGATCTGGAAGATCAACGAGAAGACCGGTGAGACGATGAATTCGGATTACTGGCAGATGGGACTGAATGGTGCCATGTTCCAGATGATTGCTCACGGGATTTCTTCGACGGGCATGTTCTTTATGGTGGGCGTGGTGTATGACCGTGTGCATCACCGTGACTTGAACAAGTTCGGTGGTCTGATGGGTCTGATGCCGCTGTACAGCGGGCTGGCAGCCGGTTTGTTCTTTGCTGGTCTGGGCCTGCCGGGATTGTGTGGTTTCATTGGTGAAGTGTTTGTGGTGATCAGCACGTGGAGTTTCAGTCCGATGCTGGCGGTGATTTCCGCGGCGGGGGTGATTCTGACGGCTGGTTACATTCTGTGGGCGATGCAGCGGGTGTACCTGGGCGCCGAGTACCGCGGTCCGCATCCCGAAGCATTGACTCCGAGTAACGGCCGTGAGAACGCAGTGGCAGCGATTCTGCTGGGGCTGGCGATTGTTCTGGGGGTCTATCCGGCGGTGTTGTTCGACGTGATGGAGCCATCGATCAAGGCGATGGCGACGGCGACAGCCGAAGGATATCGGCATTCGCATGCTGAGGCGCAGGCGGCAGCCGGTCAGGCCCAGGCGGCTTTGGATCGGTGATGCTTGTGGACGTGTGGGCGGCTGTTTCCTTCTCCTGACCTCTGTCTTTAAGTGCTGCAATGCTGTTTTCCCAGCTGATTCAGAAGCTCATTCAGGACACGACCGAGAAATCGCTGCCGTTGTTCAGCGTGGAGTTGTGTCTGTGTGTCACGATCGTGCTGATGCTGCTGGTGCGGCTCTTCGGTGCAGATCGGTTGTTGCCGGCCTGTGTTGTGGCAGTCATCGGAGCGGCCTCGGCATTGGCGTGTTCGTGGCTGCAGTATCGCGAGCTGTATGGTGTGCAGGAGCCGGTATCGACGACGTTCTTCACCGGGATGCTGGTGCACGATTCGTTTACAGTTTATTTCCGGGCGTTTTTGAGTTTGTTTCTGCTGCTGACTGTGGCACTGACGAGCTTGACGGGGATCCCGGACGAGGAGGATTCTCCGGACTTCTATTGTCTGCTGTTTGGTGCGACGATCGGCATGATGATGATGGCCAGCTCGAACAGTCTCCTGATGCTGTTCCTGTCGGTTGAGATGGCCAGCGTGCCCAGCTATGCGATGGTGGGATTTCTGAAGGGGCGTAAGCCATCGAGTGAGGCGGCGTTGAAGTATGTGGTGTACGGGGCTGGTGCTGCTGGCGTGATGCTGTACGGTATCAGTCTGCTGGCGGGTGTCCTTGGGACGGCGGACATGGGATTGCTGGCTGAGCGTTTGGGTGCAGCAGCGGCCGGTGGATCTGGCGGGCTGGGTGACCCGGAAGTTCGCACGGCGTCTCTGGGAATTCTTTTGATCATGGTGGGTCTGGCGTTCAAGTTGTCGCTGGTACCATTTCATTTTTGGTGTCCGGATGCGTTCGAGGGGGCCTCTGCTGAGGTGGCGGGTTTTCTTTCCGTGGCCTCCAAGGCAGGGGCCTTTGCCCTGCTGGTGCGTCTGTGTGTGTCGCTGGCGGGTGCCGAGGGGACAGGGCCGCTGCTGACGGCGTTTGGGCTGGGGCTTGGATTTGTGGCCTGTTTGACGATGACCCTGGGGAATCTGGCGGCTTACGGGCAGAACAATCTGAAACGCATGCTGGCGTATTCGACGATTGCTCATGCGGGCTATATGGTGATGGCAGTGGCAGCGATGCTGGTGATGTCCAGCAGTGTGGCAGGCGCGACTTCGGCGGCCGATGTGATTCGCTCGATGGAAGGGCTGCTGTATTATCTCTTTGTCTACATGTTTATGAATCTTGGTGCGTTCGCGGTGATTGCTCTGGTGCGAAACTACACCTTTGGTGAGACGCTGGACGATGTGCGTGGTCTGATCAGCCAGAGTCCGACGTTGTGTGTGGTGATGCTGATCTGCATGTTCAGTCTGGTGGGGCTGCCGCCCTTTGGCGGGTTTGTGGGGAAGTTCTTCATTTTTGCATCGACGCTGCGGTCTGCCGAGACAGAGCCATTCATGTACGTCGTGCTGGTGTGTGCAGGTTTGAATACGGTTTTCAGTCTGTTTTATTACATTCGCGTGCTGCGAGTGATGTTTCTTGAAGCCCGCCCTGCGGATGCTCGACCTGTGCCTCTGCCGTTTGCATCCTGGGAATCTGCCTTCACACTGACTCTGGCGGCCTTTGTGCTTCTGCTGGGGGTTGCTCCTTATGTGATGAGCACCACTGCGAATACGGCAGCTCAGTCGCTGGCATTCTTCAATTGAGTTCTGGAAAGATGGACTGGGTTATGGCGTCGGATGCAACGAATCAGCTGCTGAACGGTGTTCTGATTCAGATGTCTCGCAGTCTGCTGCAGTATGCATCTGAGGCATCAATGTGGGTGCGAGCGGAATCGGTGTCTGCTGCTGGCAAGCTGGAGTCTGTGGCTCAGCGTCAGCGTGACGCGGTTGGGCGTCTGGCCCGGCTGCTGGACAGCCGTGATGTGGCTGTCGATTTTGGCAGTTTCCCGACTGAGTATACAGATCTGCAGTTCCTGGCACTGAAGTCGCTGGTGTCAGGATTGATTAATGGGCAGCGGAAGATCTGCGAGGCTGCTCAGGGTGTGCTGGTTCGTCTGCAGTCTGGTGGTGACACAGAGGCCGTGGCAGTGCTGGGTGAGATTCTTGCCGGTCAGCAGGCGATTGAGTCTGATCTGGTTTCATTGGGCAGCACTCTGTAGACGGTGCTGTTGGTTGATGCAACGGCATGGTGACTCAGGTGCGACTGTGGCTGTGAGCAGCAGCGTACCTGGCTGGCAGCGGATTGGCAGTTAGTCCGAGTGCTGTCTGCTGGGAACAGGTCTTTGTTGAACGCTGATTGTGGCCTGTCATTTGGGTGCCGGTGTGGCTTCCGCCAGCAGGATTTCTGAGGTGTCGAAGGTGACATCGACCAGCGTCGTGACTCCGTGTCCTGACGGCTGGTGAACGCCTTTGCGAAACTGGATCCGCCACGTCCATGAGGCTTGCTTCAGTTCCGTTTCCGGCAATTCTGCGGACGCGACGAAGACTTCAACGGTCTGCCCGGGCGTCACGGGTGTGTCAACATGTTGTCCGGTGAGCAGCAGGTTACTGAGTGCAGTGTGCAGGAAATTCAGGATTCGCGGGGCGTTTGTTGTTCCGGCGAGGTTGAGTCCGGAGTTGGCCTGCGTGAATTCGTCTGTGGCGAACATTGGGTGTCGGTGTGACATGAGCGAGTTGTCGTAGGGGAGGAAGGCGTAATCCCTGGAGACATTTTTGAATTGGAGCCAGAGTTTCAGGACTGGTTTGGAAGTCAAGCGTGGTTCGGGGGTATGAGTCTGGAAGTGTTCGAAGGTGAGCGGCTCGCGGGAGACTCGGAGTGGTGTCAGGATGACATCGCCGAAGCGGCGACTTTCGTTGAGCTTCAGGCCGTGCATTGGCGGCAGTGGGGCATCCGGGGGGATGATCTGAAATTCTCCGGGTTGCAGGGGGCGAACATCGGGCAGGCTTTCAAGTGGGTGTGAGCCGGAGAACAGTGAAATGCGGCCCGTAATGGCCAGAAGTATCAGCAGCAGTGTGACGGCGACGGCGTATCCTGGCAGCCACGCGGGCTGGCGTGACGTGGCGGTAGTAACGTGTGGAGCATTTGACGGGTTTTCGGGGTGAATCGCTGGTTGCGTTTTGGGTGCAGCTGAACCGTGGTGGGGGTTTGCAGCAGCAGGGGCATTATTGGCAGGCGGGAGGGTATTGAACTGCGGAACTGTTGCGGGTATCGCGACGTTTGGAGTGGGGGCGTCTTCCGCGGAGTTCCCGAGTTGATTCAGAAAACTGAAGTCCTGGGGACTGGTGGAGTTGGGATCCGGGCGACCGGCCATAGCGAGGAATCTCCGTGGCAGGAAACAGAGAGGGGCGGTTTTACAGGTTCCGTGGCCTACAGGAAGTCAGTGTACAGTTCAGGAGTCGGGTGAGCTAACACAAACGGGTGTAAAATGAAACAGGGGGAACCGGAATCCGGTTCCCCCTGCAGGGCTTCTGTCAGTCTGAACCGCTGGTTTCAGTTGGTGCTGGTGGGCACTGGTGCAGCACAGGTCGGAGCGGCACAGGTACTTTCGACGCAGGGTGCTGCACAGGTCTGAACGGGGCGGCAAACGACTCGCGGCACGCAGCGAGTCATCGTGACGCAGACCTGTCGCGGCACGCACTTCGTGCGAGTGACGTGGCGAGTTTCACAAACCTGTCGGCAGACAGTGTAGGGCACTTTGCGTGTGCAGGTCTGCTGCTGCATCCGGCAGACGGTGTATGGGACCTGCTTTGTGCAGGTTTCAGACACCATTTTGCAGGTGGTGTAGGGCACCTTGCGAGTAATGCATTCTTCGATCCAGTTGCAGGTTGTGTAGGGCACCTTGCGGGTGCAGGTCTGCTGCTGCATGTGGCACACGGTGTATGGAACCTGCTTCTGGCAGGTTTCAGTGACGAATGAGCAGGTGGTGTAAGGAACTTTGGTTACGCACTGCACCGGAACCTGACGGCACACGGTGTAAGGAACCTTCTTGTGGCAGACTTCCGGAACCATGCGGGTGCAGGTGATGGTTTTGGTGATCATCTTTGGCACCCATTTACGGCAGCACACGGTGCGTCCCGGGCACTGTACTCGAACCTTGCGAACGACGCAGGGATTGCAGGGGTCGGTGACGCATTTTTCGACGATGGGGCCTGGGATACAGCGGGTCTCGGTCACCCATTCGCCACCGCATTCCTGAACGGTGCGGCATTCGGTGACGGGCTTGCAGACGGTGTAGCACACGTCCTTGAAGCAGGTCTGGGTTTCCGTCTTCCATGAAGTTGTGCAGACATCGCGGTAGCAGGTCTGGTAGACGGGTTTGCAGACGTTGTAGCAGACGGTGCGATAGCAGGTCTGATAGACCGGTTTGCAGACGGTGTAGCATTCGTCGCGATAGCAGGTCTGGTAGACGGGTTTGCGAACCTTGCAGGTCACGTCGCGGTAGCAGGTCTGATAGACGGGCTTGCAGACGGTGTAGGTGCAGGTTTTGTAGCACGTTTCGTAGACGGGAGTGCACACGGTGTAGCACTCGTCCCGGAAGCAGGTTTCGTAGACATTTTTCATGCAGGTGACCGGCACAGTTTCCGTGCACTGGTCATAGACGGTCTTGGTGCAGGTGTATTGTTCCTGCTCCCAGACGACTTCCTGTTGCACGTTGCAGCACTGAGACTCGGTGCCGCAGCGTGCGGCCACAAAGTCGCCGCAGGCCGAGCATGCGGACGTCAGTCCGCCCGGAAAACCGCTCTTCCCGAGCAGTCCGGCCATCGACGTCCCGCTGTCAAGCAGCAGAACAACTGCAGCAGCTACTCCCAGCATGAACCTGTTCATTGACCTACCTCAGAAATCCTGTAGTGTGAAACGCCGTCTTCAGAAAACACAGAGCCTTGTCGTGTGTGATCGTCGCCTTTGTTTTCACGACTTGATTTTCGGAAGTGTTGTGCATTGCGGATGTTCCAGAAGCACAAATTGCCGCTGGACAATCGATATAACCACAGCTTCCGGCAAAGTCTGCCTGATGCTCATCCCGGATTCCGTTTGGGGTGAACCCAACGACAGGGGTGAGTTTCCTCAAGAGCAGTGGTCAGAAATGATTGCCGGACCGAAGATACTCGAAACCCGCCGTCGAGTGCTCCAGCGAAACGTGGAATCCGGAGGGTATTCAGGTGGCGGGTACCGGTGTACTTTCGCTCTGTCGGCAATTTGCCGCCGGTCGGTTGTTGACCCGGCGGATTTTGCTAGTATTTGTGAAGTCGGCCTCACACAGTGGTCGACAACGCGACTGGTGTTTCGGCAAAAAATGCCGTAAATAACCGTTGTTGTGGCGGCGTAGCTCAGTTGGTTAGAGCAGCGGAATCATAATCCGCGTGTCGGGGGTTCGATTCCCTCCGCCGCTACCTTAAAAGCCCGAAAGCGGCCTTGCGGCTGCTTTTCGGGCTTTTTTTTCGTTGGTGGCGGCTGTTGCGTCAGCTGTTACTCGGCCTGCTGCCGGTGCCATCCGGCCTGCTGTCGACTCTGATCCGTGGCTGGTCGGACCTGGTCGAAGTAATCCGCCAGCAGCTTGTGAGCCTGCTTATTGTTGGGATTCAGGTCGAGGACGCCCTGCAGGGCCACCACACCGTCCTGGGGATCCTGGAATTTCAGCATCAGTTCGGCTGCCTCCATACGCACCTGTTCGTTGGTGGGGCTGGCGGTGATCTGATCCTGCAGGTTTCTGAGTTTCGCCAGGGCGGCTCGGAAATCCTCGACCCGACGAAAATTTTCGGCTGCGATGTCATCTTTTTGCAGTTGCCGCTGGCACTGGGCCAGTGTGAAGAGTGCGTCGTCGGCCCAGGGCTGCAGCAGCAGCCCGCGTTGCAGGGCCGGTTCAGCCTCGTCAAATCGACCTTCCTCGAAGTGCAGCCGTCCGAGGGCAATCCACCACGCGGCATCTGCCTGTCCATTATCGCGAGCCTGTTCGAGAACGGCCGTTGCCTGCTGCGGTTCGCCGATGGATTTCAGGCAGTCGGCAAGCCCTACGGCGGCTCGCACTGTGAACTGCTGCTGATCGAGCAGTTTCCGGAACAGCGGCATGGCATCTCGCTGCCGGTGAGATTCGTGCAGCAGCTCGGCCAGCTCGATCGCTGGTTCGGACCAGTCGGGGCTGAGTTTCAGCGCTTCGCGGAAATCGGCTTCGGCTTTGGGCAGCAGTTGCTGCAGGGCGAAGACTCGTCCGCGAGCGTACCAGGGGAACGGATTTTCGGGGTCGTCCTTCATCAGTGCATCGATCAAAGCACCAGCTTCGCGGTACCGTTGAGCGCGGAGGAAACCCACGATGTAGCTGCAACTGACATCGCGGTTATCTCCGTCAAGATCTGTGAGCAGGCGAGACATGTGGGGGGCGGCTTCCCGCATTCTGCCGCTGTGAGCGAGTGCCAGAATCTGTTCGCGTTCAATGCGGCGGGGTGAGGCGCCGAGGGTTTCGAGTGCCTGGAGCGATGAGCGGATCGCCTGGCTGTCACCGATGCGGCGGGCTGTCTGGCAGCGGAGCAGAGCGGTTTCCAGTTTTGACAGGCCGGACAGATCGGCCCAGCGGAGCCAGCGGACGGCTGTTTCCGGCTGCTGCAGTTTCAGTGCTGAGGAAGCCTGCCGGCGGCAGAGCACCGGCCAGCCGGCCCACAGTCCACCCAAAACGGCCAGAACGAGCATTCGGCGGAACCAGGGACGCCGCGTTCGTGGTCGTTTGCGGCGAGTCCCGGCAGCAGGTTTGAGAATCTGGCTGCGGTCTGCAGGTTCGGGCTGTTCCTGAACAGAGCGTTCCACGGTAAGCTGTCCTTTGTGCGGCTGGGACCAGTCGTCTTCGTCAGATACTACGGGGATTTCCAGCGATGGTCAATCTGCCGTCCTTTTGCAGAGTTGGGTTATCAGCGGGCCGAGCGCTGCTGCTGGCTGGGGTTGCAACCAGCGGCGGTGGCTGCGACCAGTCGTCGCCGCCAGCTGCAAAAGACCTGTCCGCAGCCAGCGATGCGGCAGCAGTGGCGTCGACTCAGTCGTGGGTCAGTGATTCCGAGCCACGGATGCGAACGTTCTGCGGCGGCTGCCATGCTCTGCCGTCGCCCCAGTCATTTCCTCGTGATGACTGGTACCATGAGGTGCAGCGGGGTTTCGACTTTTATTATCAGTCCGGACGTCGGGATTTGCAGCCGCCCGTTCAGGCCGACGTGGTTCGCTGGTATCAGTCGCAGGCTCCAGAACAACTGCAGCTGCCGGATCTCAGTTCCACCACGTCAGCTCGCAGTTTTACTCGCCAGGAAATCGCAGCGGACGGCAAAAGCATCGATGCCTCGGTGGCCGTTTCCTTCGTGGGGACACTGTCTCCGATCGCTCCGGCCAGGCAGTCGCGATTGCTGGTCAGCGAAATGAACGCCGGCCGGATATATTCTTTGGATCCGGTGGCGGGTGATCAGATTGAGTATGCAGCAGAGGTGCAAAATCCTGCGGCGGTTCGTGAAGTGGATCTGGACGGTGACAATCGCCTGGATTTGCTGATTGCAGAGCTGGGTTCACCCCTGCCGGCGGATCATGACCGGGGGAAAGTGATTCTGCTGTCGGATTATCGCGGAGCTGCTCGCCGGCAGGTGCTGCTGGAGGGTATCGGGCGGGTTGCGGACGTACGTGCGGCCGATTTTGACGATGATGGTGATCTGGACGTTGTCGCTGCTGAATTCGGGTGGCACACAACCGGGGGACTGCATCTGCTGTGGCAGGATCGCATGGTGGAGGGCAGCAAATTCAGGTCAGAGCGTCTGGATTCCCGATCCGGACCGATCCATGTGCCGGTGACGGATCTGGATGGTGATGGTCGGCTGGATTTTATTGTGCTGGTCAGTCAGGAGCACGAGGTTGTTGAAGCGTTTCTGAATCGGGGCGACCAGTTTGAGCGAGTGCCGCTGTTTGCGGCTCCGGACCCGTCGTGGGGTTCCAGCGGCATTGAGCTGACAGATTTCGACGGCGACGGTGATCAGGATGTGCTGTACACGGCTGGCGACGCTTTTGATTCCTACCTGATCAAACCGTGGCACGGTATCTGGCTGTTGCGAAATGAGGGTGGTTTGAAGTTTCAGGCACAGCAGATTGCGGCTTTGCCTGGGGTGCATCGGGCGCTGGCCGCAGATCTGGATCAGGACGGTGATCAGGACATAGCAGCGTGTGCGATGGTGCCTGCTCGGGCGCTGCAGGCTCAGCCGGGGACTCCCATGCAGTCCGTTATCTGGCTTGAGCAGACCGCTGACGGTGCCTTCGCGCGGCATGTGATTTCGGCTGAGCGCCCGATTCATGCAGCGATGACTGTGCTGGATGCGGACAGCGATGGCGACATGGATCTGGCTGCCGGCTGTTTTGCCGAGTCGCGTTCGGAATCCAAATTTTCGCTGCTGCTGTTTCTCAATGCAGGACAACCAGCCGCGGTGGCTGGTCTGCCGACGGCGGTTCGTGGATCTGCAGCAGGCCGTTGATGGCTTCTGCGGGGACGCTGCTGACAGTGTGGGTGATGCCGGAGGGCCAGCGGATTTGCAGTGTCGGGATGTTGCCGGGGTCGGCGATGGTGAGCTGGACGTACTCCGTCTGCGAACCTCCGTAGCTGCCACCGCCTTTGACGTAGCGGGACTGTGGCGGTGTGGACTGCAGCTGCAGCGAGGCGCCGACCGGTTCGCGTGCTGATTTGTGCCCGATCAGCCGCACTTTCAGGACTGCCGTGCCTTTGCGGGGTGTGGCATTTTCCACGATGCCAAGGGGCTGATTGGTGCAGGAAACGACGAGGTCCATATCACCGTCACGGTCGAGGTCTGCCGAGGCTGCTCCGCGGCCCATGTGCGGCGCGTCCATCCAGCTGCCGGTTCCTGCTGAGGTCGCCACATTGATCAGTCGTCTTCCCTGCTGGTTTTCCAGCAGCAGGGGCAGCTGATTCAGCGGAGCATTTGTGGGGTAGCGAATGACGTGGCCGTTGGAAACGAAGATATCTTCATCACCGTCGAGGTCAAAGTCCTGGCAGCAGGTGCCCCAGCCGACCCATGCTCCGCCGACGGCATTCAGGCCAATCCGCTGGCTGACATGACGAAATACCATGCGACCGGAATTTTGGTACATGGCGTTGGTTTCACGTTCGTAGTTGACGACCCAGATATCGGGCTGACCGTCTGCGTTGAAGTCGCAGGCGTCGATACCCATGCTGCCATCCGGGACACCGAGGCTGCTGAGACTTGAGCCGCTGGCGAGCGAAATGTCGGTCAGTTTGCCACTGCCATCATTTTCATACAGAAAATTGCTGACGGTGTCGTTGGTGACGTAGATATCATTGTCGGAATCCAGATCGAAGTCACCGATGAGGACTCCCAGGCCTTTGCCTTCGGGTGTCAGTGGATTTTCGCTGGTGGCATTGCGGAAGGTACCATCGCCGTTGCTGAAGTAGAGGGCATCGGTGAGGCCGGTGTAACTGCGGGGCGGACAGATTTCGCGCCCGTTGTCAGGGCCACCCTTACAGAACGGGTCGTTGTCCCATGACCAGTTGACGTAATGCGCGGCGTAAAGATCAGGGCAGCCGTCAGCATTCAGGTCACCCCATGCCGCACTGCTGCTCCACTGGCGATCATCCAGCCCGCAGGTGTCTGACTGAAGCTGGAATGTACCGTCACCGCAGTTGAGGTACAGCTGCAGGCCACCATAGCCGGTGACGAGGAAGTCGCTGAAGCCATCCAGATTGTAATCCGAGCGGGCGATGCCGTGGCTGTAGAAGGCGTTGTCTGTGACATTTGCCAGTTGCCCCACATCCTGGAACTTCCAGTTGCTGCGTCCGCGGTAAAGTCCGGTGGGCAGTGGCAGAATGGATTTGCCGTCGAAGCGACCTCCGCCGGCAGCACACAGGTCATCATGTCCGTCGGCATCGAAATCCAGCACAGCAACACCACCGCCGAGTGACTCAAGGATGGAGAAGTTGCCGGCTTCCTCGCCGTTGCGGTAGGTGAAACTGACACCACTGTCAGCCGTGCGTTCGATGAAACGCCACTGGCTGTCGGAACCGGCGACGTTGGCGCTGCCGCTGGTTGCAGCGGGTACCGGGTCACTGCCGTTCGCGGCGGCGGGACTGGTTTTGCTGTCGGCTGTAGTTTGTGCCGGCTGTGACTGCGAATTGCAGCCACTGCCGGAGGTCAGCAGCAGTCCGCCACACAGGGCAGGCAGCAGGAGTCGGATTGTTCTGTGGCTGAGGCGAACGGACAGCAGGCTCATGCCGATCATTCCGCTTCACTGACGATGGTGGCTTTTTTGATGACGTCCAGTTCCGGAAAGTTTTGCTGCAGGTACTGGTTGCCCATTTCTTCAATCATCTGCTGGTTGGGGTCTTCTCCGTACTGCGGATTGATGCCGTCGACATTGTGCATGCCTTCGACGACAGAGCCGAAGACGGCGAAGCCCATTTTGTCGAGGTTCAGATTGTCATTGAAGTTGATGAACAGCTGGGAGGTGCGAGTGTTGGGTCCGGAGGTGGCAAAGCACAGTGTGCCACGGACGTTACTTTTGATGACGGGGTCATCTGAGATCTGGCGGTTCCACTTACGGTGTTTGCCGGGATCGCCGTTGATGCCGAACTGAGCAACGAAGCCAGGAACGACTCGGAAAAACCGGCAGTCGTCGTAGAACTGGTCTTTCACCAGTTCGTAGAATCTTTGGGCACCGATGGGGGCCCACGAGCGATCGACATCGACTTCGAAGTCGCCGGCAGTGGTTTCAAACTTCACCCGGAATTTGCCGCTGACGGGGACGCCCTCGGAGGCCGGGCTGGCGGCAGTGGCATCGGGTGCTGGCGGTGGTGGCGGCGGAGGTGTCTCGAGAGCTTTTTTCTGCTTCTCGAACACCCCCAGACCCGGGGGCAGTCCGCTGTTTGATGGCTCTTCAGCGCAGCCAGTCAGCAGACTGATGCTGAATCCGGCACACAACCAGAACATGAACACACGCAGATTTCGACGCATGGCAGCCAAATCCAGGACGGAAAATCCGCGGCGAACAGACCGTGTTTCGCCGCTCCGCCATGTTGTACGCCGGGCAGGTCAAAAATGCGAGGAAAAAGGGGGGAATGGTCCAGTGGTGTCACGATCTGTTTTCCAAAGTCGCGACGGATACTGGCGGTGATTGTCTGCTTCGAGAGTCATCCGGTTACCTGGCAGCAGTTGCTGGCGGGTGCCCCGAGTTGTCTGTCTGATTGGCAGGTGTGTCCTGTTGCTGTGTGCGTGTCACATCCATCTTTTGCAGTTGCATCAGCTTCGGCTGACAGCGGAAACGGTGCATGACGCAGCCAACGTGGAACGTTGGGAGTGGTTTCTGTTGCATGCGGACGGAGCGGGAGATCGTGGAAGGCGCCGTGATTTTTAGCGGTCACGGGGGCAGAGCCCGATCTACGTGTGGTTTCCGGCAGCCACGGGGAGGGCGCTGAGACCGACGCCGGAGTAGTGGAAGCCGCGGTCGGCCATACGACGACGGTCGTACAGATTGCGACCGTCGAAGATCACCGGCAACTTCATCTTGTGCCGAATGTAGTCAAAGTCCGGATTCCGAAATTCGTTCCATTCCGTCACGATGCACAACGCATCAGCGTTGTCGCAGGCGTCGTAATGATGCGGACAATACTGCACAATATCACCGATCTCGTGCCGCACATTGTCCTGAGCCACGGGGTCATGCACACTGACGCTGCACCCGGCATCCAGCAGGTTCCGGATCAGTACCAGTGACGGGGCTTCCCGAATGTCGTCCGTGCGGGGCTTGAAGGACAGGCCCCAGACCGCAATTTTTCGGCCCTGCAGCTGGCCCTGAAAATAGCCGGACAGTTTCCGGAAGAGCACATGTTTCTGTTCGTTGTTGGTCTCGTCCACGTTCCGCAGAATGCGCGCGGAAACTCCATGCTGCTCGGCCAGTGACGCCAGGGCGCGAACATCCTTGGGAAAGCACGATCCGCCGTAGCCGACACCAGGAAACAGGAATGAGAATCCGATCCGTGCGTCGTGCCCAATGCCCTTGCGAACTTCGTTGATATCCGCACCAACCTGCTCGCAGATGTTCGCCATCTCGTTGATGAAACTGATCTTGGTGGCCAGCATGCAGTTGGCTGCATACTTGATCATCTCGGCACTTTCAATACCCACCACAATAAACGGCTTCTCGGTTCGCAGGAACGGCTTGTACAGTTCCTGCATCAGTTCCGCTGCGGTGGGATCGTCAACACCCACGACCACGCGATCGGGTTTGGTGAAGTCCTCAATGGCAGCGCCCTCCTTCAGGAATTCCGGGTTGGAAGCGATGCGGAAGCGAGTGGTGGTTTTGGTGGAAATCCAGCCGGCGACTTTGCGATTGGTACCCACCGGAACCGTGCTCTTGCAGACGACCACGGCATTGTCACGCAGATACGGAGCCATTTGCTCGGCGGCTGACTGCACGTATTTCAAATCGGCCGCCCCGGAGTGATCCTGCGGCGTGCCCACACAGATGAAGATGCACTGTGCAGAACTGATGGCTTCGGCGTAATCCGTGGTGAATTTCAGACGTCCGGCAGCCGCATTTCGCCGCACCAGCTCTTCCAGCCCCGGTTCGTAAATCGGGACCCCGCCACCTTTCAGCAGGTTCACCTTGCGAACATCCACGTCCAGGCAGATGACATCGTTGCCACTTTCCGCGAAGCAGGTGCCCGTAACAAGCCCTACATATCCGGTGCCAATCATTGTGATCTTCAAGAGTCAGCTCCTGATTTCTCTGCCTCACGCCCATTCAGATGGCAACCTACACGCCCCCGGAACCGACGGCAAATTCTTCCCGGACCAGTCCTGGTGAAACATTCACCGCCCGGATCCGACCTTCCGGATCCTGCGGGTTCTGCCAATAAAATGGAATCGATGCGGAGTCAGCACGGCAAGTCTGTGCGCGGCTCGTGAAGTTTTTATTCAGGCCGTTTCAATCCATCGCCGCAGTTCTGCGGCGAGATCCGGAGCGGTTTCACGATCGGACATCCCAAAATAATGCCGTTCAATCCGCTGCATGACGTCCGCCAGTTCTCGCCGCCGTTCAGCTGACAGCCCACCTTCAGAGTCAATCCGCTGCAGCACGGCCAGCACACTGAACGGTGTCAGCTCAGTCGGCATCGTCCAGCGTTCCGGCTTCACGCTGGTTGCTGCAGCTCTGCGGCGCAGCAGCTGCCAGCCACCAAGTGAACCGGCACAGAGTACCAGACCGAGACCTGCCCAGACAGACCACGGCGTGGCCGGCTGGTCCCAGCGGGCCTGCAGAGTCACAGTCTGCTCAGTCGCCTTCAGGTCAGCATCCTCGTACCTTTGGTACACCGTTTGCGCCGGTTCAACTTTCAGCGACGCAAAGCGGAAACTGCGAGCATCCTCGGCGGCCTCACGCCGATCGCGCAGCGAGACCGTCCACAGGCGTTCTGACAGCACTGCGGGTCTTGCTGAATTTTCGTCAAACTTCGATACGGACAGTGGCTGAGTTTCCACGCCGGTCACCTCAAAGTCATCAAACTGCAGTTCGACAATCTGCTCAAGTTCGGGCACCAGGCCACGACCGACCGCGCGGATTTCCAGTCCCAGCCTGCCCGCAGCAAACTCCCGCTCGTCCAGAATCTGTGTGACAGTCAGTTCTTCAATGGGGCGAAGATCACCGGTCTGCGGAGTGCAGTCAATGGCGACGGCTGCCGATTCGACCGGCAGTACCACGTAACCGGTGGTGTCAAGAAAATCTAGGTCCAGTCGCAGCGGCGGCAGACTGTCAATTTCGGGACCGCGAGCCTTCAGCAGCAGCCACGCGTATGGAGTGCGACGCCAGCCGTCTGCGGCGTCCGGCGCTGACTGCACAGATTCCGGTTGAAACGTTACGGACAGCACTTCGAAGTGTTCGTCCAGTGCTGCACGTGCCGCCGTCTCAAACTTGTCTCGGTAATCCTCGTTGGGACGACCGTTATTGTAAAAGTATCCACCTCCGGAATTCTGATTCTGCAGGTATCGCGCAAATCCACCGCCCTCGCGTTCGATGGCCTTCGAGTGTCGAATGCTGACCAGCACTCCGAACGGCTGGCCATGTCCAACCCTGACAGATCCGTCCACTTCCGCCAGCAGCTGAATTTCCTGGACGAGGTCACTGTAGTAGTCCAGGACCTGCCTGGCTTCGCGAGCCTGCTGACGCTCACCCGCAATCCGCAGACCCTCACGCACGTACCGGAACTTCACGGCCGGATTGACGCTGCTCATCCGGGAAAACAGGTCATTGGCAAAGAGATCCAGATGCCGATCGCGGAACTCAGCCGGGATCGCAGCAAACGCCTGCTGAATCAGCGGCATCTGCTCCAGCACCGGGTTGCGTTCCGGTGTAATGCGGGCCAGCGAGGCATCACCGAGTGCCGCGTAAAACCACGAATTGAAGCATTCCACCGTGATATCCGTCGGCGGCAGTGACGGCAGGGCCTGCAGATAGGCGTCGACGGCGGAATGCAGAATCGCGATGGCCTGTCGGCGGGCATCGGCAAAGCCGGCATCCCGAGCCAGATCGTTGCGATAGTTGGCCAGATCATGCAGCAGACTTCCCTGCACCATCAGCAGTCGCCAGTTGCCCGGTTCCTGCTGCAATCCGGTGCTGCACATCTGCAGGGCTGAGTCGTAGCCGCGAAGCACCTCAGCCTCCAGCTCCTGCTTCTTTCGATTGGTCTTCATGGCCTGCTGGACCTGCGGTTCCCGCCAAACAGTGCCGAGGTTCTCACGCATGCGTCCCAGCAGTACTGCCAGAGTTTTAGCCTGGATGGCGTCCGAGTTGCCGAAGACGGCCTGCAGGTCCTTTTGCAGGTACACTTCGGCCGCACTGTGCACTCCGGCAAAGGCGCTGGCCAGCCACGATTCGTCAACACCTTTCAACTGGAGTTTGCGGATCCGTTCGGCGAACCCGGCCAGTTCGCGAAGATTGCGTTCCTGATGACTGCGAGTCAGAGGAATGGAATTCAGTCGTTCATTGTAGCCGAACGAGAACATGTAGACGCCGGTGCGGCGACGAGCACTGTTGGGATCGTGATTTTCCGTCCATGTCGACAGAAATGTCTGCACCAGCTCAACGGCTTCCTGCGGGTGCGAGGCAGCCAGTTTTTCGATCCACGGAAATGCTGCTGATTCCTCCTTCACCTTCAGGTGCAGTCGAGCGGAGGACTCGGCGAAAGTGGGGAAGAACGAAGGTTCGAGGGACTGCAGCCACGCGTCTCCGGGGGCTGCATCCAGCAGTTTGCCTGCGGGGATAGCCAACGGCATCCCGTTCTGCGACTGCATCTGCATCTGCTGCATGGCAGAACTGTTGTCGCCCATCCAGAAGTAATTGCCGTAGGCGTCGCGCTGCATTTGCGGGCCGCGAGCGGTGCTGGTGTCGTACTGCACGGAGTAACGGGCTTCCCGCAGCCAGTTGATCAGCAGCAGATGCAGGGCCGGCTTCCATTCGTCCAGTGAGGCAGCCGCATGCTGCAGGATGGCATCGACGGCGGTCTGCTGCAGTTTCAGGACTGCCATGCGCTGGTCTGGCGACGAGGGGTTCCGGGCCATGCCGATGGCTGCTGCCCGCCCGATCCCATGGAGAATTTTGCGGCCGCGTTCGGCTTCGCGAGTGAAACTGTCGGACAGCCACTTTGCCCCCAGCTCCTTCCGCAACTGCGGGACCAGTTCCACCGCCAGCTGCAACACCTCGGTCTGCAGGCTCTGCCATTGCGCGAGTGTCAGTGGCTGGGCTGTGCCGGCGGTCAGTGCTGCGGATGGTTGTGCCGCTGCCGGGTCAGCCGGCGGCGTGGCGATCTCAGTG
>VFQT010001237.1_pt1 | contig 31866 bp, 25 predicted proteins | sample 3512381 | NCBI WGS metagenome assembly VFQT01 (sample SAMN10412376, study PRJNA504923) | tailings metagenome | isolation source: Relicate 2 Philex TSF3 active mining site | place: Philippines: Tuba, Benguet | collected 2017-08-29
TTCGATGGCAACGATCCCGTCAACGGCATCCAGACACCCGAACCTCTTGAGACATAGAATCCGCGGGAAGACCAATTCGGTTGCCAACGCCGAGTATTCGGAGGTTTTGCCGTGATCGCCGGACACTGGTACCACCTCTGGAAGAAACCAACGTCCGTGCGACTCGAGCAAATCAAACCGAAGGGCATGACGAATCGATTCTGGTGTCCGTTGCCTCAAAAGTAACTGCCACGGAAGAGGATCCGGGGTGGCCGCGTTAGCTGTGAGAAGCCTGGGGTTGGCAACCCACCTCCTTGGGCTCTGCCACAAGCTCGTCAAGATGCTATACTCAATCTCTTGGTCTTCCTCGCTCTTCAAAGGAAGTATGACGAGCGCGATGCCGTTACCAGAATTACTGCCGATCAGAAATCCTGTCGGAAATGTCCCGCCGCACCCACAGGTATCCGGCGGAATTCTCCAGCACCTTCACGTAGTGGCGTTCCAGGAAGTTCGTGCCGGCGAAGGGGGTGTAGATGGTGGCACAAGAATTGTCGGCCAGGCCGTAAGTCCAGATCGCGTCAGGCGGGGTCTTTTGCAGGATTGCCAAGGCCGACTCGGGACTCAGGTCGCCGCACATCTGGCGCTTATCCACCAACAACTCCAGCCCCTTCACCGGCAGCGCGCCCGAACGGAAGAGCGTCAGGCTGGGGCTGCTACCAAAGACTGTCCCCGTCCGGGATCCATGCTGCTCCAGCAGCGCCAACATCGCCTGCTCATCGCGGTCTCGCTGTGGGTTCACCGTCCGGCTCACCGCACGCAGGTTTTCCACCAGCACCAAGCCTACAGTGGCCAATCCACCGGCCACGAGGGCTGTCCCCAGGCCCCAGGCCACCCGCTGCCGACCGATGCTGACCGTGCGAGCTTCGCCGCCTCGCCGCCAGGCCCACATCCGCAGCAGGCCCCACAGAGCGCGGGCCGTCAGCGCCACGGTCGGGGCCACCAGCGCCGTCATCGGCAGGGCCACGTGGATAAGGTAATAGTTGTGCCAGTACGGATACACCCACAGCACCCCGGTAGACACCAGCACGGTCATCGCCCACGGAAACACCCACCGCCAAATCCGCGGGTGTCGCCAGGCCACCAACAGGCTGGTCGGCACCAGGGCCAGGCTCGCATAGGCCTCCCACCAGGCATCGGCCAACGCACGGGTATTGGTGCGGTCGCGGAGCTCGGCCCAACCGCCTTCGCCGAACACCCCACGCACATGGGAATCGTGCACCGTGGACCAGTCGTGCTCACCGGCCGCCAGCAGCAAGCCGGCCCCCCCGATCGCCACTCCGCCGAACAGCAGAGCATTGCCGAGGATTCGCAGCCGCAGCCTTCGATCCCCTCGCCGACCCCGCCAGAGGGCATGCAAGAACGCCCAGAACGCCAACTGCGCCGGCAAGGCAGCTGTCAACTTCACGGCCAGTGCCCAGCCGGTGAGGGCCCCCGCCGCGACGATCGCCCAGCCCGTGGGGCGTTCGATCCGGCTCCAGAACAGCAGGCTGCCGATCAGGGCCAGAGCGATCGACGTCGGTTCGAGCATGCAGGCCCCCAATAACTGGGTGAGCTCCGGGTTCACCAACAGCAGTGGAGCCAACGCCAGTCCAGCCCAACGCCCCGCCATCGACTCGGCCCGTGCCGCCACCGCCGACAGCGCCACGGTCATTAGCGCCGTCACTAAAACTCGGGCCGCCTCCACCGACGCCCCTGTCACCGCAAACCACCCACGCAGCATCCACATCAAGGTAGCAGGCTGGTCATCCCACATCGTCCGGTACCAGTGCGGATCGGCCAGGAGCACCCGGACCTTCAAGAGTTCGAGCGCCTCATTGCCCTCCCACGGCGAATGTCCCCCATCCACCGCCCGCATCCAGACCAACGTCCCCAAGAAAAACCAACTGCCCCAGCGAAGGAGACGTCGGGTCGTGCCAACAGGCTTCTTGGATCTCACCAAAAGGTTCATTCGACACTGGCGCAGTCACGCGCCCCAGGCACGATCGACAACCCGAAGATAGTGCGGGGAAGAGGAACTGGACGGTAGGATATTAGCAGAAATCCGCTACGAGGGATTAACCTAATTGAGCACTCTCTAAGGACAGCTGCAGGGGTGGCTCTTCAGACCGACACGAACACAAAATTTTGATGGCACGTTGGAAACCACGGCGACTTACGCACGGACACTTGTGCTTCCTAGGATTTTCGCTGGACTCGACGGCGAAGCCCAAACAGCGCTATAACAACAACCGGGGCCAAAGCCATCATGATGACAACAGTTCGAACAACCGTCACCTTGGGATAACTACCGCCCAATGTTGGGTTTCGTGGCACGTAAACCTGCGTCGGATTTGCCCTATAATTTGCATCCAACCATCCCGCTCTTCTGTATGCTTCTAAAAGATGTTTAAGAGTATCTTCTTCCGGGGCAGAGACAAAATACCCGTTTTTCTTAAGTTCGTAACACAAGGAAATCTTTTTTGCTACCTCTGCATTTTTCGATAACTTATCATATCCCGATACCTCCAACAAGTGAATGCTTATCGCGTTGCTATTATAGTACTCCGGCGAGTGGAATTTAATTTTTTCGAGAAATGCAACTGAGTCGCTTGGCTGATTAATTGACAATGCAGTTTCCGCAGCTCGATGGGCCCAAAAACCAGCAGGCATGACTCCGTCACGTGTTTCATTAACATTTTCATAGAATTCGCGGAGCACACGCAAGACTCCGTTGGTTTTACCTGCTTCAACCAACATTCGACTAAAATCCAACACCGCTACATTTAAGACAAAATTTGTTTTCGGCAAAAACTGAAATTCATGAATTAACTGCAAACCCTCATCCCATCGCTGAAACTTTGTACAGCAATTCAAGAGTGCGGCTTCCACACCCGCTCGCAACGCTGCGTCTTCTGGTTTATGGAGCCCATCTCTAACCCTTCTAATGACCGAAAAAGCTGCTTGCTCGTTCAACACGTCCGCAACTGCAGTGCAAGCCTCTAAGCCAAACGTGTAACCTTGCGGGAAGGCACGTCGTTTTTCCCTAATATACTCAAAAATCAAAACTTCACCTTTGCCGTTGTCACCGGCCGAGAAATGGTTTCGAGCTTGGGCCAAAAGGGGTTCAGAGTCAAACTGAGAAAAGTTTTGACCACATGCAGCAAGAGATCCACAGAGAATCCATACCACAAACAGCAGGGATGCTAAAAGTGGGTTCCTAATTCTTAAATTATATATATTCACAATCAGATAACCCTATCACCAAAAATTCTTGGTGACGAGTTGTAATAATGATGACAGCCATCCCCTTGTGATCTATTGAGGGCAGTTTGGGTTGCATGGATTCGGTTGGGCTATATCGGGTTTGCCGGGAGCTCTAGCGAAGAGTGAAATTGTTTGTGTTAAGTGTTCCGGCCTAGCATTTGTGGGTATGCCATTTACAGTTGTGTAATAAATTACTGTTCCCCTACGAAAGGTCTTTGCAATGTCTGCGTTGTGCGCTACGCACCGGGTCCACCATTCCTTTACCACTGTGCCGGCAGTACCAGACACCGTTTCTGTAGCCCAACCGACATCCAGTTTCCAAACCGCGGGTGTAATTCCGGTTCCAGTACTGAATTTCTGCGCTAATTTTCCGTCCACAGATGCTGTTACACGGCAGAAATCCATTGGCGCCCCCGCGTAAGGACACCCGTCGTTGGTGCATTCTGATTGAACCTCTAGCTGAACAGTTTCATTAGGCCCCCAGTTTGGACCCGCTGTGAAATTGAATCCCTGTCCAGCGGCATTGAAACCAACGCTCATCAGAAGAACACACATAAGCTGGTAAATAAAACTATTTTGATTTTTCATGATGTTTTTGTAATTGCCCGATTATTGTTAATTTATTTTAAAGTTTATTGATTTGATTAACATTAACACGCTCATTTTTTGGTTCTTCGCTGTTTCCAGCGGGAAAGGAAGAATTTAGGAAGATTGCACCGCGCGCGAAATACCGAAGATGACGTTCGGACCATTGCTGGGCCTTGGGAGGGCAGGCGTGGCCTAGAGGAAAAGCTTGCGGCGAAATTTCCAGCCTTGGAGTTGAAGGCGGGGGAAACATCAGAGCTGTGACTGATGTCAAGCAACCAGATACGGCAGGTCGGCAGTGAGTATCAACCTTGCCCCGATAGGTCCAGCGCGATGGTTGGGACGGGATCTGCTGGGCGGAGATGCCTGCCTCGGGCCACCTCGGGCCAGCAACATTCCCAACGGGTCGAATGCCGAAACTTCGGCACAGCTTCCATGGTTGGGTAAGATTTCTCATCGGTTTCTATGGTTTTTCTAAAATCAGCATTCGGATCAGTCAATATTTTTAATTTTTCGCCATTTTTTCGAGCAATTCGATTGGATTGATCAGGATATTGGCCTCTTTTGTGGCGTTTTTTTCGTCGTTTGGCCCCGCTTTTTGGACTGGTTCTCTGGCGATTTAATTTTTTTGGACACTCATAGATAACCGCCGGAGTTCTACTGGACCTTCAGGGAGTGGCGTTCCATGAAGTTCGTGCTGTCGGCGAGTCCGCAATTTGAGGTGATGGCATGGGGCTGGTCGTGGGTCCAGACCGCGGCGGGTGGGGGCTTTTGGAGGATCGCCAGGGCCGATTCCGGGCTCCGGTTGCCGCACAATCGGCGCATCCCAAACACCGACACCGACTTCACCCCTTCACCGACCGCGCGTCGGAACCGAACAAGGTCAGGCTGGGGCTGCTGGCGAAGACTGTTCCCGTCCGGGATCAACGCCGCTCCAACAACGCCTGGGAATGATGGTCTCCATCTCAATTCACCTTCCGCTGCACTGCACGCGGGTTCTCCAAAGGTACCGAACCTTCTGCGGCCAACCCGCCGGAGACGCTGACAACACCCGGGGCCCAGAACCCACGCTGTCGTCCGGAGATGCCGATGTGACCTTCGCTGACACGGTGCCCGGCCCAGAGCTGCGGAATTCCCACCGCCCGCCGTGCGTGCACCGCAAACACCCACCTCGGGCATCCGCCCTCACCACTCGGATCCCCACCTGGACCACAATCCGACCGCAATTCACCCACACCGCCCTCCAAATCCCCGCCTTGCGTGGCGGGGCGGGGTCTGGCATTTGTTGAGGGTCGAAGTGCCATGCGCATCAGTGCCTCCATTCAGGCGATCGGGACGATCGGGCGGATCGGGATCGAGATGATTCCGGAACGATCCGTTGGCCGGCACTGTTGAACGCCTGGGAAGAAACCCCGTTCCGCACGCCGGAACGGGGTTTTTTGATTCCCACCCCACCCGACTTCAGGCCCGAATTCAGGACACCACGACAGCGACCTCATTCATGAAGCCAAAGCAGATCGAAATCTACGACACCACGCTCCGGGATGGTTCCCAGGGCGAGGGCATCAATTTCTCGCTCGCCGACAAGCTGCGGATCGCCGAGCGGCTCGATCAGTTCGGGGTGCATACCATCGAGGGCGGTTGGCCGGGTTCCAATCCGAAGGACCTCGAGTTCTTCAAGCAGGCCGCGCGCCGCAAGTGGAAGAACGCGCGCATCGCCAGCTTCGGCTTCACCCGCCGCAAGGGCGTGGCAGTCGAGAACGATGAGCAGATCCGCATGCTGCTCGATGCCGAGACGCCGGTGATCACCATCGTGGGCAAGACCTGGCTGCTGCACGTCACCGAGGTGCTGCGCGCCAAGGCCGAGGAGAACCTCGGGATGATCGGCGACACGATCCGCTTTTTGAAGGACCACGGAAAAACCGTGGTGTACGACGCCGAGCACAGCTTCGACGGCTTCAAGGACCAGCCCGACTACGCGCTGGCCACGTGGCAGGCCGCCGAGCAGGCCGGGGCCGATGTCATCTGCCTGTGCGACACCAACGGCGGCTGCCTGCCGTCGGAAATCGCCCGCATCACCGCCTTCGCCAAGGGCAAGCTCACCACCCCCATCGGCATCCACACGCACAATGACTGCGGGCTGGGCGTGGCCAACGGCATCGCCGCCCTCGAGGCCGGCGCCACCCAGATCCAGGGCGTGATCAACGGCTACGGCGAGCGCACCGGCAATTGCAACCTCACCAGCGTGATCCCCATCGTGCAGTTCAAGATGGGGCTCCGCGGCGTGCCGGCCAAGTCGCTGCCCAAGCTCAAGGAGTTGTCCGAGTTCGTGGACGGCATCGCCAACATGCGCCACGACCCGCGCCAACCGTGGGTCGGCCAGACGGCCTTCGCCCACAAGGGGGGCATCCACGTGCACGCCATCGAGCGCGTGGCTCGCAGCTACGAGCACATCACGCCGGAGTCGGTGGGCAATCATCGTCGCGTGCTCGTCAGCGACATGTCGGGCCGCACCAACATCCTGGTGAAGGCCGCCGAACTGGGCTTCAAGCTCGACTCCCATCAGCCCGAAACCCAGGCCATCACCGCCAAGATCAAGGAGCGGGAGAATGCCGGCTACGAATACGAGGCGGCCGAGGCGTCGCTGGCGCTGCTGATCCGCGGAGTCCTCGACCACAATCCGGAACTGCTCTTCACCGTCGACGGTTACCATGTGTCGATGCGCGGCAACGGCCCGCAGTCGGTGTGCGAGGCCACGGTCAAGGTGCGGGTGGGAGATCAGGTGCACCACACCGTGGCCGAGGGCGATGGTCCGGTGAACGCGCTGGACGGGGCACTGCGGTCGGCGCTGGCCAAGTCGTTCCCCAAGATCCGCTCGCTGTCGCTCACCGACTACAAGGTACGCATCCTCGACGGCGTGGCGGGCACCGGGGCCAAGACCCGCGTGCTCATCCAGAGCACCGACGGCAAGCGCGAGTGGGGCACCGTGGGTGTCAGCGAAAACATCATCACCGCGTCGCTCGAGGCGCTGGTGGATTCGATGGAATACGCTCTCCTCAAGAAATAGCCTCCGGGCCAGAGCCTGTGTTTGCCAAAGCCGGGCTGGCGGCATAGCAATGGGCGTAGGCACTCCCTGATCGGAGTGCCGATGCCGGTATCGGGCGCGTGGTGGAATTGGCAGACACGATGGACTTAGGATCCATTGGCGAAAGCCGTGCAGGTTCAAGTCCTGTCGCGCCCACCATCGCCGGCGTCAGACCCGACCCCGGCCCCATCGACACCCTTCCAGCACCAGCACCACGGATGAACGCCCACGGGAACCCGAAACGTCGACGCTCTTCCGTTTCATTCGGCGAGGCTTCGGTGGCCACGCTGAGCCTGCTTCTGGCCGGATGCAGCCCCTCGGGAGAACGGGCCTTGATCGAGGGCGACCACCTGCTCCAGACCGGCAAGGCGACCGAGGCCATCCCGCTGCTGGAGCGGGCCGTGCAGGATCTTCCGCAGAATGCGCCCGCCCTGAATCATCTGGGTCTGGCCTACCACGCCACGGGCAAGACCAATGAAGCGCGCCGGGCCTACCTGAGAGCGCTGGAGGTCGACCGCAACCGCATCGAAGCCGCCTACAACCTGGCCATCACCCATCTCGAGCGGGGCGAACTGCTCGAAGCCGAAAAGGGACTGCGGGCCTACCTGTTCGCCCACCCGGGTGACCCCGCCGTCTGGAGCCTGCTGGCCAATCTGCAATTTCAAGCCGGCCGGTGGGACGATGCCGAACGCTCGTTCGCGGCCGTCCAACCGCCCCAGGCCATGGGGGCCGACGGTTGGAATACGCGGGGGCTCCTCAGCCTGCGCAAACGGCGTTTCTCCGAGGCCGTCAAGTGCCTGCAATACGCGCTGGTGCTCGATCCGACCGCGACCACGCCGCTGTTCAACCTGGGGGTGACCCATCAACTCCAGGGCGATCGACGGAGTGCCGCCGCCTACTACCGCCGCTGGCTGGCTTCAGCTCCGCCCAACTCCCAGAGCGCGGCCGTGCAGGAGCTGATCCGCCAGTGGGAAGCACCGCCGACGCCCCCCGCAGGTTTGGCCGTCACCAATGGCCCGGTGATTCCGCCGCAGATCCCGCAGAAGAGCCTCCGTCCGTCGTCACCGACCACGCCCCCCACACCGAGCACGCCGGCACCGCGGACCAATGCCGTGGCCGAAGCCACCCGCCCTCCGGCGCCGCCGGCGACGACCGTGCCGCCGCCTCCGACACGCACCCCCGAGACACCGCCGCCTGCGCCGGTCGCTCCGCCTCAACTCACGCCACCACCTCCGCTCCAGGTGGTGAACGTCCAAGAAGACCCTCCGCTGCGTCCGGCCCAGGATGAACCTGCGGTCAAACCCGCCCCGCAGCCGACCCCGACCGCAGCCCCGGCCGCAGGGGTAACCGCATCGGCGCAGGCCAAGCCGACCCAACAGCCCCAACAATCCGAGGCCTCGGCCGCTTCGACCACCCCGCCTCCCGACGCCAACGACGGATCCACTGCGGCCAAGCGCTCGCTCTGGCAACGCGTGACCCCGGGTAAATGGGTCAACCCCGTGCAATGGTTCCGCAAGGAGTCGGGCACCAACACGCAAGAGACCACCAGCGTCAAACCTGCCGCCCCAGCTCCTGGCCCTGCCCCTGCTCCGGCCCCGGCGCCAAGCACGTCTCCAGCCGCTGGGCCGGTTTCGCCCTCGCCCAAGAAGGCCACCCCGCTTTCAGCGCCCGCCGCGGTCATTCCCCAACCCGCGCCCCGGGCCGAGATCGCTCGCCCGGTGCGCGTCGCCCGCCCCACCCCGCCCCGCTATGTGCGCCGGGCCGTGGGCCCCCTGCCGGCCGGCAATCGGGCCGCCGCCGAATCGGTCTTCCAGCAGGCCACTGCGGCCCACCAACGTCGGGATCTGGTGAGCGCGGCCGCCCAGTACCGACGGGCCACCGAGTTGGATCCGTCATTCCATGAGGCCTTCCACAACCTCGCTCTCGTGGCGATCGATCAGGGCGACCTGAACCTGGCCCTGCTGGCCTGCGAGCAAGCCCTCCTGGTCAAACCTTCCGACGCCGAAACCCGCCGCAACTTCGCCGTCGCCCTCAAGCAGTCCGGCCATCCCCAGGACGCCGCCGAACAGATCGAGCTGTTCCTGGCGGCCAAGCCCAGCGACACCGCATTCCACCTGGCCGCCGCGGGCCTCTATGCCGGAGAACTGGACGACCCGGCCAAGGCACGGACCCACTACGAATCGGTGCTGGCCCTCGAACCCAGTCATCCTCAGGCGGCGGCCATCCGCGGGTGGCTGGCGTCGCATCCCCGATAGCCCCCGGCCCGCCGGGCTCCTGAACACCGCGCCGCCGTGCCCCCCGACTCCGTCCCGCCCCAGATCCCGGTGCCCCCGCCCCTGAGCGGCGAGGAACGCCAGGCTCGCGGCAAGTTCCACTGCCCGGCCTGCGGGGCTGAAACCACGTGGGATCCCGCCTCCAAGACCCTGGTGTGCGCCTACTGCGCCACACCGGCCAGTCACCCCCCGGAGACGCTGGTCCAAGACCAACCCATCCACGAACACGACCTGGCCGAGGCTCTCGAGCAACTGCCCGATTCGGCGCGAGGCTGGAGCGCCAAGGCGGCTTCGGTGCGCTGCCAGAGCTGCCATGCCATCTCGGTCTTCGAAGCCGAACAGGCCGGCAAACGGTGTGATTTTTGCGGATCCTCCGCGTTGGTGCCGTATCAAGAACTCCAGCAATCCATCCGGCCCGAGAGCCTGCTCCCGCTGCGCATCAGCGAGACGGAGATCCGGGACCGCATCCGGAAGTGGTATGCCAAACGCTGGTTCGCTCCGTCGAACCTCGGCCAGAAGGCGCTCACCGACACCGTCCACGGTGTGTACCTGCCGTATTGGACCTTCGACGCGCACGCGGCCGCCCAGTGGACGGCCCTGAGCGGCTACTACTATTACACGACCCAGTCGTACACCGACTCCAATGGCCGCACCCAGACTCGTCAGGTCCGCCATACGCGCTGGGTCCCGAGCTCGGGCTCGCTGACCCACTTCTTCGACGATGAATTGGTGCCGGGATCGAAAGGCGTGGACTCGGATTTGCTGAACAAGATCGAGCCGTTCCCCACCGCTGAACTGGTGCCATATCACGACGGCTTCGTCGCCGGATGGACCGTGGAACGCTATCAGATCGACCTGGTCGGCGCGGCCACCGCCTCGCGCCAGAGCATGGCCGATCAGGCGCGATCGCTGTGCGCGGCCCAAGTCCCCGGAGACACGCACATGAACCTTCAGGTCTCGATCCGGTGGAGCGGCCAGACCTTCAAGCACATCCTCGTGCCCGTCTGGCTGCTGGCCTACGACTACGGCCGCAAGCGCTATCAGGTGGTGATCAACGGCTACACCGGAGCGATCGCCGGCGGGCGCCCCTACAGCTTCCTGAAGATCTTCTTCACGGTGCTGGCGGTAGTGATCTTCATGGCGGCCGTAGCCTGGTTCGCTGAAAACCAGCGCTCCCACTGACGGCTGTGATCGGTCGTGATCGGTCGTGATCGGTGGCGGTTCAGCGCTTGGGCATCACCCCGGCCAACAACGCCCCGGCCAAGGTGAAGGCCGTCCACGCCGAAGCCGGGATGTAGAGCCCGAACTCGGCCAGGCCATGGGTGAACCATCCGAGCAAGCCGATGAACACGGCCAACTCCAGACGCCGGCGGTCCGCCTCGGGCCACGTCTTCCATCCTCCTGCTGCCGCCTGCGAGAGCGACGGGGACGTCTCGTCGAGGCCTGCGGCTCGGGTGACCCTGCGGCCCAAAGTCCACAACAAGGTTCCGATCCAGGCGGTGTACACCGCAAACCCCGGCCATCCCGAATCGGTGGCCTGTTCCAGGAAATCGTTGTGCACCAACCGGGCCATCTCCGACTCCGGGGCCTTGAGGCGTGCGTAGGGCCTCTGGAAGGTGCCCGGACCACTGCCCCACAGCGGGTGCTCGCGGGTGTTCTGGAGGGCCGCCTTCCAATAATCGGCCCGAGCCACCGCACTGGTCGCGCCCTTGGCGAAATAGCCTGCGAACCGGAGCCCGAAGAGCCCCAGTCCTCCGGCCAGCAACAGCGCCACCAGCGCGGCCTTGTGACGGGCCGAACCGGGCCTGATCAACAGCGTCACGGCGCCGACTCCGAGAGCCACCAGCCAGCCCGCCTTGGAACCGGTCCAATACAAGACCAGCAACCCGAGCCCGCCGAAGCAGCCCCACACCAGCCGGCCAACCGACTGCTTGAGGGTCGCGGTGACCGTCGCGAGCACGGCCAGCGACGCGGGCAACAGCAGCAGGATCAGCCCGGCCAGCGCGTTCGGATACACCATCGTCCCGTTCACCCGGGCCCGCCGCATCTTGTCGAGGATGGCCGGGTTGGCGATGTCCACGCCGTTGGTGTGGATGATGAGGAGATTGGCCTTCATCTCCGCCAACGCCGATGCGGGAAAATTGGTCCAACCCGTGGCCTGGCCTTCGAGCAGCACGGTGTAGTCCTGCCGCAGTTCGAAGAGGTGCTGCTGGGCGGCCTTGTTGAGGCAGATTCCGAACCCCGCGATGAGTCCCACCCACAACCAACCGCTGCGCAAGGCGGGCCCGAGCACGAGAAACCCGAGTCCGTAGCAGGCCAGACAGCCGGCCAATTGAGGGAGCGTCAGCCCGGTGAGCACCGGGTCGACCGATCGCCCCGCCGCCAGCGACTGCCACGCCATCCAGATCCCCGGCAGGATGAGCAGCAAGGCCGGAATGCGGCGCCCCCGGAGGGCCTCCATGGGTTTGGAGGTCATCACCCCGATCACCGCCAACACCATGAGCACCGGAGCGGCCAACCGGGAAGGCCACGGCTGCTGGATCCACTCCGCCCCATCGCGCGGCAGGGGGATCTGCCCATCGAGGATGACCGGATTGCCCCACTTGAGAACGCAGAGGCCGAGGAACGCGCCGAAGACCAACGCGAAGAACCGCAGGGATTCGGGGCTGGCCGAACGGGTTGAGGAACCGGAGGCGCTCACAAGGTCAACCTCAACAGCCCGACTTCGAGGGCCAGGGCCTCCTGGACGTTGGTATGGAGGAGGCGCTGGGTGTTCTCCCAGCTCTCCAGATTGTTCTGGGCCTGCTCGAGCTTGAGCCGAGCGGCCACCGCCTCCGTGGCCGATTCGAGCGTGGGGAACAACGCCCCCTGCCCCGAAACGCCGCAGACCCTCAGCCAGACATCGCGCAACCAGGCCTGCAGGCCCGCCAGGTATTCTCCGCGACGACGGCGGTACTCGGCCTCGATGGCGGCCGTGAGGGCGTCTTCCCACTGTTCTTTCTGCGCGGGCGTGGCGTCCGGATATTTGGCCAGGGGCGACGACGCCGTGAGCTGCTCTTCGATCGCCTCGCGGGCGGCCGCCAGCGATTCGAGCAGGGTTCCCAGCAACTGATAGCGGGCCAGCACTCCGGTGGAACCGGGAGCCGCCTTCCGGGCGAAGTCGGTGATCCAGCGCCCCACCTCGTCGCCCACGCGGAACGGACGAATCCCGAAGCTCACCCGCTGGCAACGCGACAGGATGGTCTCGAGCAGGCGGCTCGGCTCGGTGGTGAGGAGGATCAACACCGAACCGGGCGGCGGTTCTTCGAGGGTCTTGAGGAAGATGTTGGCCGCGGCCGTGTTCATCCGGTCGGCGCCCGCGAAGACCACGATCTTGTGGAAGCCCTGCATGGGCTTGAGGGTGATCGTGCGGACGATTTCGCGGGTCTGGTCGGCGCTGATCTGGCGCGATTTGTTCTCGGGCCTCACCCAGGTGACATCGGCGTGGTTGCGGGCGGCGATGCGCTGGCAGTTGGGGCACTGGCCGCACGGGGCCATGGGGGTTCCGCCCGGAGAGCGCTCCGGGGGAGCCGAGCAATTCAGGGTCTGGGCCAACGCCTCGGCCCCGGACTCGAGCGAATCGAGATCGTCACCGATGAACAGGTACCCATGGGCCAAGCGGTCCCGCGACAGGCTTCGCCGCAGGAGTTCCCAGGCTTTGGATGAGGCGAGATCCGGATCCATGGACACTCGGTGAGTGGGTCGGCCCGAGGCCGGCTACTTCTTGGCCATCTCCTTGGCCCAACTGTCCTTCAGACCCAGGGTCCGGTTGAAAATCAGGGGCACCGAAGCCGGAGCCACGCCGGTGGGCGAGTACGGCACATCGAGCGTGAAATATCCCACGCGCTCGAACTGGAATCGGTCGCTCTGGCGGGCTTCGGCCAGCGAAGGTTCGAGCAGGGCCGTGACCGTGAGCGCACTCTCGGGGTTGAGGACCGACTTGAAATCCCGCCCCTCGGCTTCCGGTGCCTCTTCGGTGAACAACCGGTCGTACAGGCGCACCTCGGCCCGGATGGCGTGGGCGGCACTCACCCAGTGGATGGTTCCCTTGACCTTCTTGGCGGCGTTGGCACCGCCACTGCGGGTCTCGAGGTCGGCGGTGCAGCGCAGTTCGACCACCGCGCCCGAGGCGTCTTTGACCACCCCATCGCACCGGATGATGCAGGCGTACTTGAGCCGGACCTCACCGCCCGGACGCAGCCGGAAATACTTCGGCGGCGGCACTTCCATGAAGTCGTCGGAGTCGATCCACAGCTCCCGGGTGAAGGCGATCTTGCGCGTGCCCAACTCGGGCTGCGACGGGTTGTTCACCGCGTCGAACCAGTGGGTCTCCCCTTCGGCGATGTTGGTGAGCACCACCTTGATGGGCCGCAGCACGGCCAGTCGGCGCAAGGCCACCAGGTTCAGGTCATCGCGGATACATCCCTCGAACACGGACACCTCGGTGAGGCCGTTGTACTTGGTCACGCCGATGGCCGCGGCAAAGGCGCGCAACGCCTCCGGCCGAACGCCCCGACGGCGCAGACCGCTCAATGTCGGCATCCGCGGATCATCCCAGCCGGTCACCAGGCCCTCTTCGACAAGCTGCAACAGCTTGCGCTTGCTCATCACCGTGTAGCCCAGGCTCAACCGAGCGAACTCGATCTGGCGGGGCAGCGTGCGCGGCAGGCCCAGCGATTGGAGCACCCAGTCGTAAAACGGCCGATGGATCTCGAACTCCAGCGTGCAAATCGAGTGGGTGATGCCCTCCAGATAATCGCTGATCGGATGGGCGTAATCGTACATCGGGTACAGGCACCAGCGGTCGCCGGTCCGGTGGTGCGTGGCGTGGCGGATGCGGTACAGGGCCGGGTCCCGCAAATGAATGTTCGGCGACGCCATGTCGATGCGCGACCGCAGCGTGCGGGTGCCGTCCGGGAACTCGCCCTGCCGCATGCGCTCGAACAAATCGAGGTTCTCCTCCACGGAGCGGTCCCGCCACGGACTGGGCTTGCCAGGTCGTTCAGGCACGCCGCGGTACTCGGACATTTGTTCCGGAGTCAGGTCGCACACATAGGCCTTGCCTCGGCGGATGAGTTCCACCGCGAAGGCCAGCATCTGCTCGAAATAATCGGAGGCGAAGAACGGCTCCAGCGAACGGCCGGAGGCCTCGGCGGGCAGCACCGCGGACCCGCTCACATCGCCGGGCACCTTGCGGCCCAGGCGGTCGTCGGCCCATCCGCGGATCAACCAATCCACATCGGCCTGGATCGACTCGACGTACTCCACGTCTTCCTTGGTGGGATTGGTGTCGTCCATCCGCAGGTTGCACCGGCCGTGGGTCTCGCGGGCGATGCCGAAGTTGAGGCAAATGGACTTCGCGTGACCGATGTGCAGGTAGCCATTGGGCTCCGGCGGAAAGCGGGTGACGCTGAGCGGGTGTTTCCCGGACTGCAGATCACCAGCGACGATGTCGCGGATGAAGTCGGCCGGTGCGGGAGGCGTCGTGGGTTCAATTTCCGACATACGAGTTCTGCACAAGAGTCTTACGGCAGGCCCCGGGGAAGTCGAGAACCTCGGACAGCCCTCGACGGGCTCCGGGTTTGTCCAACGAGGCACTCCGGGAATGTTCTCACCACCCAACGACCCGCCCGATTACTTCGCGGCATCCACGAAATCGACGGTGGCGCTGAGTTCGGGCGTGAGGAAGCGATCGGGCTCGAGGATCTGCACCTTGACCTGCACGGTTCCCTTGGCCCGGTTGGCCTCGGGGGCGATCTCGGCGACCCGCCCCTGATACCGTTTGTCGGGATAGGACACCGGGGAGATGACGCAGCGTTGGCCGAGGGAGACTCGGGCCAGCTTGGATTCGTCGATATCCACCTCGACCTGCAGATCCTGGAGATTGGCCACGGCCACCAACGAGGAACTGGGGCCACGGGTGCCGCCGAAGGTCTGGGGCGTGACCAGTTCACCCGGGTCCACGAGTTTTTCGAGCACCACCCCGGTCACGGGCGATCGGATGATGCACCAGTCGAGCAGGGTCTCGATGCTCTGGCGGGCCCCCAACACCTGAGCCCGTTGGGCCTCGGCGCTGCGCACCGCCAAACGGGCGTCATCGAGGGCCTTCTGGGTCTCGACCCGCTCGGACACCAGCGGCTCGGCGCGCCCGAGGTCCACTTTCGACCGCTCCAAGGCCACAGTCGCCACCGCCAACGCCCCGTCGTTTTCGGCCAGGCGGGCGCGATATTCGGCATCATCCAAGCGCACCACCACCTGGCCGTTGGTGACCGCATCGCCCTTTTTGACGCCGATCCACTGCACCACCCCCATGAACCTCGGACTGATCTCGATGCGCTCCCGGGCGATGATATAACCCGACACCGTGAGCACCGAACCCGCGACCGAACCCGGGGAGCGTTCCGCCCGGCCCCCGGCCCCCGAGTCATTCGTCCCCGTCGCCGAGCGGGTGGCCGCGGACTTGTCCAACGGAGTGCCCGCCTCGGTGCGGGTGGCCTTCGGACCCGACTTCATGCCAGCGCGCACATCGTCGCTGGCCCGAGGAATGGCCCACCACACGATCACGGCGGTGACGGCCAGCACGCCGCCCACGATCAACGCGACGGGCAAGCCCGACCGACGCTTCTGGTGCGAGGCGATCCGAAGGCGTTCGAGACGGTCATCTTTCATAGCGATTTGAGGGCCGAAATCACCGGCAGCCGCGAAGCTCGCAACGCCGGCAGGAAACTCCCCACCAGTCCGATGCTCACCGAGAAGACCAGGCCCAGGGCCATCAGATCGGGAGTCACCCGGAACTGGTACACCGTCTCGGCGAACGACTGGAAATCCATGGTCCCGAAGGTCACACCCCGGGCCACCACATAGGCGTAGATCGCGAGCGAGAGCCCGCAACCCACCAGGCCGCCCAGGCCCGAGAGCAGCATGCCCTCGATGAGGAACGACACCACGATGGCCGCCCGGGAGTAGCCCAGCACCCGCAACGTGCCGATCTCGCGGGTGCGCGAGGCGACGTTGGCATACATGGTGTTCATGGCGGCGAAGACCGCCCCGACCGACATCGCCGTACCGAGGAGCCCGGCGAGGATGTTGAAGGGCACCGCCGTGGCCGTCTGCTTGGAGTAATACTCGGTCTCCGGCTCGGCCCGCAGGCCCAACCGCTTGTCCTGGGCGATCCGGTTGGTGAGCGAGCGCATCGCCGCATCATCCCGCGGACGCAGCAGGATGCTCGAGTACATCTCGGAACGGTCGAAGATCGCCCGCGCCTCGTCGGCATCCATCCAGGCCTCGGAGTCGAAGGCGCTGCCGCCGGCTTCAAACAGACCCACGACGCGGAGACGGTCGGGGCCGGCCCGGATGATCCCACCCACCTCGAAGCCTTCAAAGCGACCGGCCAGTTTCTTCGACACCGTCACCTCACGCTGGCCGGGATTGAACCAGCGCCCTGCCACCAGGGTGACTTTGGGCCGCAGCTCCAAACCCCGCGGCGTGACCCCACGGATGAGCGTGTTGGCCGATCCCGGAGCCCCGCGTCGCGGAGCATTGATGATCATCACCAACTCGGCCGACACCACCGGTTGCCCCGCGGCATTGCGGTCGATCTCCTCGAAGAACTGGAGAGTGCGGAACTGGTCCCGCGTCACCAGACTGCCCGACTCGGCCTGGGAGCCTTTGCGCACCACCAGGAGGTTGCCGGGTTCCCCCGTGCGGGCGCTGCTCGATTCGATGCCTTTGGCCAGCGCCTTGAGCAGGATGACCACCGACACCACCGCCGCCACGCCCACCACCGTGAACAGCGTCGTCCGCCACCGGATGAGCACGTTGCGGTAATTGTATTTGAGCGGCAGGGCCATGGGGTCGGGAGCTAGTCGAGGGTCTTCAATCCCGCCACCACGCTCATGCGGGCCACCGAAACCGACGGGCCGATGGCCGCGACGATGCCCAGGAGCGCCGCCACCATGCCTCCGGTGGCCATGATCCGCGGTGTCACCTCGAAATAGACCAGGAACCCCTGGGTGAGCTTCTGCAGGTTGATGGTCGACCAGAACAACCAGGCCCCACCGATGCCGACCAACGCCCCCAACATGGAGAGACCGAAGCTCTCGGCCAGGATGAAGGCGAAGAGTTCGCGGCGGCGGAATCCCAAGGCCTTCAGCACCGCCAATTCCCGGAACCGCTCGCGGATGGCCATGCTCATGGTGCTCACGCACACGAGGATGAGCGTGAAGACCACCACCGCACTGATGCTGCCGAAGAGCAGCTTCACGTTGCCGAACATGCTCACGAACCCCAACTGGAAGGCCCGCTCGGTCTCCGCCCTCACCTCGGCCGAAGTGTTCTCAAAGGCGGCATTGACCCGTTCGATGACCCCGTCGACCGCCTCCGCCGAATCGGCCATCAGGTACCAGGTGCCCACCATGCCCCAATCGTCCATCAACTGGTCGAGGAGCGCGTGGTGGAAGAAGCAGTTCCGGTCGTCGATGGTGCCGGCGTAGATCACCGCGACGGTCAACTCCAGATCTACCGGATAGAAGGTGCCGGTGAAGCGCAGTTTGTCACCGAGCTTCAGGCCATAGCGGCGCACGGTATCGGCCCCCAACATGCAGGCGTTGCGATCCTTGACCCAGTCGTCGTAGACGCCCTCGATGATCTTGCCCTCCAATATCAGCTCCCGGAACCGAGCCGGATCGACCGCGAACTGCGCCCAACTCGTGGTGGTCTCATCGCGGAACAGGCCGCCGAAGTAGGTGAAGGGCGACACCTGGCGGACTCCCGGGATCTTCTCGATGGTGGCCCGCTGGCGCGCCGGCAACGGTTGGGCCAACGAGACCTTGTTGCGCGCGATGATGCGGAACGAGGCCGCCTCGCTTTCGGGCGGCACGGTCAGTTCACGCTGCAAGGTCAGCAGGGTGACGAGCAGCGCACAACTCATGGCCACGCTGAGGACCGTCAGCAAGGCCCGACGCCCGTTGCGCAGCGCGTTCTTCAGAACGAACCCGGCAATGGACAGACCGGAAGCCCGGGGTCGCCGCTCCGTTCGGGAGGGGGCGGTCTGGCTTCCAGGGTCGCTCATGCGACGAACTCCCCCTTCTCGAGGTGCAAGCTGCGGGTGCCGAAGCTGGCCGCCTTGGGGTCGTGAGTGACCATGACCACGGTTTTGCCTGCATCCCGAGCCAGCGACTGGAGGATCCCCAGCACGTCGGCGGCGGATTTGGAGTCGAGATTGCCCGTGGGTTCGTCGGCGATGATCAGGGTTGGATCGGTGGCAATGGCGCGAGCGATAGCCACCCGCTGCTGCTGGCCACCGGACATCTGGTCGGGGCGATGGTGCCCGCGATCGGCCAAGCCCACCAACTCCAGGGACGTCTCGACCTGGTGTCGTCGCTCGGCCTTGGACAACGCGGTGAGCAGCAGCGGCAGTTCAACGTTCTCGAAGGCGGTCAGCACCGGGATGAGGTTGAAGCTCTGGAAAACGAACCCGACGTTCTGGTTGCGCCAGTCGGCCAGTTCCGACTCGTTGAGGCCGGCCACGTTGACACCCTGCACCTCGACGGAGCCGCGGCTGGCGGTGTCGATGCCGGCCAGGATGTGCAACAAGGTCGATTTGCCGGAACCCGATGGCCCCATGAGCACCACGAATTCTCCGGGAGCGATATCCAATGACACGCCATTGAGGGCCGTCACATCGATGTCGCCCTGGCGGTAGACCTTGAACAGGTCGCGGATCTGGACGATCGGCTGCGGTGAAGGGGCCTCCGGCATGGGGTTTCGGATCGAACGCTCAAGCGCTGAAACTCTCGCCGCAGGAACAGCTGGTGGCCGCATTGGGGTTCTTCACCTTGAAGCCGCCTTCCTGAAGCGCATCGGCGTAGTCCAACTCGCTGCCGGTCACATACAAGGCGCTCTTGGGGTCCACCACCACCCGAACGCCGGCACTCTCGACGAGGATGTCGCGGTTCTGGGGCTTGTCCTGCAGGTCCATCTTGTATTGAAGGCCCGAACACCCGCCACCCACCACCGACACGCGAAGCACCCCCTGAGGGCGCCCCTGCTTGGTCAGCAGTCCCGACACCTTGCGTCCGGCGCTCTCGGTGAGCTTGATCAGGCGCTCGTCTCCCACCCGGAAGGACGGTTGCTGACTGGCGGCGGCTCCAATTTTTCCTGCAATCATCGTTGGACGTCCAACCTACGAACGGACCCCACCCAAGTCAACGAACCCTCCAGACCGAAGAAACTCACCCCTTGTAGCCCAGCAGGTGCCGCTGCTTGATGAGGGCGGCCACCTCGTTGGGGACCATGGGTTCCCATCCGGCCTCGTTGTTCTGCAGCATCTTGAGCACATTGCGGCTCAACACGCTCATGTTGGCCTCATTCACGTCACGCAGACCCTGGATGAAGAAGTTCTCCATCAAGAACAGGTACAAGTGACGCAAATGCGGAGCCACCCGCAGGTTGCCCGAGGTGATGATCGCTCCGCTCTCCGGATCCTTGAAAGGATAGACGAAGAGCTTGAGGTCGTTTTTGAACATCCGGCCGAAGCTCTCCAGAATGCCGCCGGCCAACTCGGAATAGTACCGTTCCTCGAACAATTCCTTGAGCGTGGGAATGCCCATCACGAACCCGACCGGGTTCTTGGTGAACCGATGCAGGTAGGCCGCGAGTCGATGGAACTCGCCGTAATTGGAGATCAAGACCGGGTGCCCCAGGGTGGCCAACATGTCCACGCGGTCGAGGAAGTCCTGGTGATCAATCCGTCCCTCGGCGCTCAGGTTCTTGAGGGTCATTTCCATGAGCACCACCAGATTCTTGCCGTCGACGTTGGGCTCCTGGATGAACTGGGCTTGAGCGTAGCGGAGCATGTCGACCGTGACATGGGTGACGGGGCGGAATGACCCGCGCTCCACGAGGATGCTCTTTTTGTACAAGGCATCGGCCGGTTGGACGATGCGGCCATCGGGCATGAACATCGCCGCATTGGTGAGCCCCTTCTCGACCAACTGAAGGGCGAGGAGTCGGTTGTCGACCGAGGCGAATTCCTTGCCGCGGAACTCGATCATATCCACCTCGATGCGCTCGATGGAGAGGTTGTCCAGGAGGGCGTTGACGATGGCCTCGGGATGCCAGTTCAGGTACATCGCCGCGTGGATGAGATTCACTCCCAGGATGCCGATGGCCTCGGCCTGCTGGAGGCTATCGCGGTCCCACATGGCCACATGCAGGAGGATGTCGCTGGGTTCGGAACCCGGCTCGCTCTGGAACCGAATGCCCATCCACCCGTGGGTCTCGTCCTTCCGCTGGAAGCTCTTGGCGGCCACCGTGGTGGCGAAGGCGAAGAACTTGGTGGTCGCACCCCGCTGACCTTTGAGGCGCTCGACGAGCAGCGGGTACTCGTGATCCAGCATGGCGATCAAGCGCTTGCGGCTCACATAGCGGTCGCTCTGACCGTAGATCGCATCGCTGACCGTCATGTCGTACGCCGAGATGGTCTTGGCGATGGTGCCGCTGGCGCCGCCGACGCGGAAGAACCAGCGAGCGACCTCCTGACCGGCGCCGATCTCGGCGAACACGCCGTACTTCGTCGGGTCGAGGTTGATCTGCAGGGCCTTCTGGTGGGTGTCGAGTTGGTCGCTCATTCCTTGAGTCGTATAGAAAACCGGAATTCGCCGGCACGCAACCTCGGGCTCGGCTGAGGAATCTCCCGTGCCGAGGCCGGGCACTACTTCGCATCGGCGGAAGTGTGCTCCACCTTCAACCACCGCAGGTAACACAGCGTGTTGTCGAACACGTACACTCCCAGAAAAGGCCGCTCGAAGACCCGGGGCAGGCGCCCGTGGGCGATTTCAAGCCCTCCGGAAGTCACCGACCACTGCACGTCCCCGGCGCCCACCGTCATCGAAACCCAATGGGTCTGGAGGGTGTTGGTCTGGACCAGCGGTCTCCAGGCCTCGGCGGGCAGCGACATCGACACCCCTCGGGTGGAGGCGGTGGGTGCGACCACCTGATCGCCATCGACATGCACGATGAGTTGATGGGAGAGCACTCCGAATCGCTCCCGATGGCCGATCTCGGCACGATGTTCCGAAGCGAACGGACGGTCCGACAGGTACACGCCGACATGACCCCGCCAAGTGTCCTTGCGGAATCCCACCTCCACCCGATCTCCCGTCCGGAGCGGTTCCCGGCGGGTCAGGTGCCCGTTGAAGAGCATCAAGGCGGGGGAATCATTCAAACCTCCCCACCGGAGGTAGCCGTCGTTCTCGCCCTTTGGATGGCGATACAGGGTGGCCTCGAGCGGGCCCCCTTGGAACCCGATCCTCTGGACGGCGTGAGGTCCGCCGCGAACCTTCATCCAGCACGTGCCCAGAATCGCCACCCCCATTCCCAAGAGCGCCAGGGCCATCCCCACGGGGCGTCGGTGTCCGTGCTTGAGGACCCGCGACCGCTGAAGCCGGATCTGCTCGGATTCGGAGCCGGAACCGAGGGCCGAGAGGGTTTCGCGGATGAACCCGAGATCCCGAATCCGGTGGAGTCCCACCGGAGAACACAGGCCGTTCACCAGGTCGTTGAGCAGGCGTTCGGCCCGAGCCCAACGCGTTCGGGAAACCAGACGCCCAGGCAGGTTGGGGTACTCCAGTCGATCGTTCCCGGTCCACAACTCGTAGAGGACCTTGCCCAGGGCATAGGTGTCGCATTCGGCTCCGCTCACCACGCCCGGCGGACGGTAGCCCTCGGTGGACGCCGCCACCGGAAGGGCCGAATCGGACAGCACGGCCGAATCATAGTCTCCCAAGACCCACTTGGACCGCAGTCGAAAGACATTGGAGGGTTTGATGTCGCCGTGCACCACCCCCAACCCATGCAGGTGTTCCATCGCCCGGAGCAATTCAAGCCCCACGGCGGCGACCCGCTCCACCAGACCGGATTCGTCGCCGACGCTGGCGGTGCGCAACAACTCCGGCGAGTAGCTCTCCAGCGAGAATCCCCCAGGATCGGCATGATCGACCACGGCCAGTTCTTCCCAGGCGAGGCCGGTGGTCCGATCGACACCGTGACCCAACACGGGCAGCAACCACGGGCATCGAGGCTCGTGCCCAAGTCGCTGGCGAACCGCATCGAAACGGTCCAGATCGCTTGCCGACTGGTGCCTCAACACCTTGAAGACTCGGAAGCCCCCCGAGGTCTGCTCGACCAGATACACCTGCCGGTGATGACGATCCGAGAGGCAGCGGACGCGGGGGTTCCCACCCGGTTCGCTCAGAAAGGCAGGCCACGTCGCCGGTTCGGGCGGCTCATCAGAAGGGCCCATTCTGGAGCCCCCTCCACTCTTCCTTCAGGCGGTTGCGCACGCGGAACGCCGTGACCCGGACCATCACGGAAGTCACCCCGATTTGTCGGGCCACCTCGGATGCCGACATACCGTGCACCACGAAGGCCTCGAACAATTGCCAGTGCTGGGGCCTCACCGACGCCTTGACCCGCTGGAAAGCCATGGCCAGCAACTCGAAATCATGGCCGGTGGGCTCACGCGAGGTACCCTGCCCCGGTTCGGCCAATTCGAGGAGCATATCGGCATAGCGGCGCTTGATGGTTTCGTCGCGGATGCGGGACCGGAAACACTCCCCGATCTGCTGGTTCACCATGAGGTTCAACCACGAACGAAACCGCCCCACGGCCTCGGAGTATTTGAAGGTCGGGAGGTATCGAAAACACCGGATGAAGCAATCCTGGGCCACCTCTTCGGCCTGATCCGGAGTGAGCCCGTAACCGCGACAGTGATCGATGATCGGCTTGCGATAGAACTCCACGAACTGCGACCAGGCGGCCTCATCGGTGGATCGGCGCACCCGGTTCAGCAGATCGTGATCAGTGGTGTCGCAGTGCATGGAATCGGCTCTGAGGAGTCTTTGCCCGACGCTAACCGGGTTCCAAAACGATCCGCAAGGCCCCTCGGAAATGTAACACCCCTTGATGACCCGGTTGCGTGTCTCGGGTTCCCAACCCGCGACCGCGATGGTTCGCCCGCCTCCGGTCTTTCCGCGAACGTCGGCTTCTGCTACGCACTCGATCCCGATACGCATGTCGTCCGCTCCGCTCAGCCTTGTCATCCGGACCCTGAATGCCGCCGACACCCTCGGTGCGGTGCTGACGGGGCTTCGCCTCGGCGAGGGCGACCAGCTCATCGTGGTGGATTCCGGCTCCCGCGATGGCACGGTCGCATTGGCCCGCAGCCACGGCGCCGAGCTTGTTCCCATCCGCAAGGAAGACTTCTCCTACGGCCGGGCCCTCAACCGGGGCTTTGCCGCGGCCCGTCACGAGTGGGTGTTGAGCCTCAGCGCCCACACCATCCCGGCCGATGCGGGGTTTCTGGATTCGTACCGAAAGGCCATCGGCCGGTTCCCGGATTCGGTGAGTGCGGCGGTCGGCCCGATCCTTGGCGAATTCGATGCGGCCTTGAGCGGCGGCATCACCTATTTCGAGGGCGACGACCTGGGGCGCGGCTTCGGCTTCGGCGCCGGCAATCCGAACAGCCTGTATCGCCGCAAGGTCTGGCTGCGGCGCCCCTTCGATGAAGAACTCGGCGGAGGCGAAGACCTGCAGTGGTATTTCGACGCGTTGAAGGCCGGTGAAACCGTCGCCGCGGTGCATGCGGCCCGGGTTCATTACCGCAATCGGCGATCCATGAAGGCCTTCTACCACAAGGGGCGGGTCGACTACCGCGCGATGGCCCGGTTTTTCGAACCGCATCGACCGAGCCTCTCCGGGATGCTCATCCGCGCGGCCAAGCTCGCCCTCTACCTGCCGATGGGCCGGGTCGACTGGGCCGGTGCCAAGGGCAGCCTGGCCCATTGCTGGGGCAACTATGTCGAGGCGAGGGCCTTGGCCCAGGCCCAGGCTCAGGCCCCGAACTCGAACCCCACTAAACCCTGAGCTCTCCCCAAGGCCCCACCTGCGGTCCCGCCCGCCGCCCCCTGGCCCCGGATCCCTTGAAACACACCCACGACTCGCGCATCGCCTGCCGCCAGATCCCGGATCACTGGATTCCGTTCGCCAGTGCCGCCGAAGTCCGTCGGCAGGTCAATCAGCTGGGGATGACCCTCGGGCCCTGGGCCGAGGCGGCACGGGCCCAAAGTGGGCGACAGGCACTGGCCTTGTGCGTGTTGCGGGGTGGGGTTTTCCTCTTTTCCGACCTGCTGATGGCCTGCCCGGTCACCGTCGAACCGGCGTTCTGCCGGTGCCGCTCGTATGAGGCCAACGTCAATGGCGTCGCCGCCGCGACGGTCGAAGTGGGCCTCGACAACCCGGGCTCCATCGCGGGGCGCCATGTCCTCGTGGTCGATGACATCTGCGACAGCGGGCGCACCCTCGAGGCGCTCACCCGACACCTCGAAGAACTCGGCGCCGCCGAGGTGGCCACGGCCGTCTGTGTGCACCGGATCCGGCCCGACAGCCGTCACCAACCCCGCTGGAGCGCCTTCAGTCATGAGGGCCCGGAATGGTTCGCCGGCTACGGCATGGAGGATGCCAACCATTGCATGAACTTTCCCGGATTGTACCTGCTGGGCACCCCGGACGAGGCCGATCAGAGCCCCTCCTGATTCCGGCCATCCTGCTGCAGCCTGGCAGCCCACCAGCGGATTGATTCGGGGCGCCAGAACCGGTACCACTGCGGCAACACCATGAAGTCGAATCTGTCCCGGACGCTGGCGTCCTGCCTTGCCGCAACCCTGCTGGGCCACACCCACCTCCAGGCAGCCCGCCCCGAACTGGCGGCGGCGGCCCTCAAGCCCTCCAAGCCCGCGCCCCGATACGCGACGACCGGTCGGGTGGAACGCCTGGCTCCGGAGTTCGACGCGCTGGTCGCCCCGGGAACCGAGATGGAACTGCTCGCCGAGGGGTTCGACTGGTCTGAAGGCCCGGTGTGGATCCGCAAAAACCGGGAACTGCTCTTCTCGGATGTGCCGGTCAACAAGGTGTATCGCTGGACCGAGAAAGACGGCCTGAGCGTGGCCTTGAACCCGAGCGGGTACACCGGACAAGCCCTCAAGTTCCGGGAGCAGGGTTCCAACGGATTGACCACCGATCGGGGTGAGCGGCTGATCCTCTGCCAGCATGGCAACCGGCAGATCGCCCGCCTCGAGGCCGACGGCCATTTCACCCCGCTGGCCGAGCTCTACCAGGGACGACGATTCAACTCCCCCAACGACCTGTGCCTGGCCTCCAACGGAAACATTTATTTCACCGACCCGCCCTACGGGCTCGACGGGATGAACAACAGCCCGCTCAAGGAACTGATGTTCAACGGCGTCTACCTGCGTCGTCCCTGCGGTGAGGTGGTGCTGATATCCCGCAAGTTGGAGTTCCCCAACGGCATCGCCCTGTCGCCCGACGAAAAGACGCTCTACGTGAACCAGTCCGATTCCAAGGCCGCCACCATCACCGCCTTCCCGGTGTTGCCCGACGGCACGGTGGGCGAAGGTCGCGTCTTCTTCGATGCGACCCCGCGGGTGGCCGGCAACAAGGGCCTGCCCGACGGCCTGAAGGTCGATGAGCGGGGCAATCTCTGGACCAGCGGCCCCGGAGGCATCCTCGTGATCTCGCCGGAAGGCAAACTGCTGGGCGTTCTCAACACCGGCGAGGCCACGGCCAATTGCGCCTGGGGCAATGACGGTCGCACCCTCTACATCACCGCCGACAGCAAGCTCATCCGCATCCGCACGCTCAGCCGCGGAGCCCATTGGCCCCGCTGAACCGGGCCCGAGTTCATCGGCCTGAGTCCAACGGCCTCACTCGGCATCTCCTGCGCTCACCCGACGTCGGCAGGCGTCGGGCCCATTCCCGGTGTGCTTCAACCATTGTTGGAGCCCCGGGAATCCTTCAGAATGACATCGCTGGCGCGGTCCGGTCGAACAATGCGGCCGCTGGCCAGAGATGGAACCGGTCCATGGCGAAGCCCAAAAAAAAATCCTTCAAGACACTCCAGGGGCAACTGCTCCTCGATGGCGGCAGTCTCGGAGGCTCGTGCTTTCACCGGTCGGTCGTCCTGATTTGCGAGCACACGCCCGAAGGCGCCTTGGGGCTGGTCTTGACCCAACCCGGAACCCTGGCCCTCGAAGACTCCCTGCCCGGCGAGGTGCCGCCTTCGTTCCAAGGGGTGTTGCTCTTTGAAGGGGGCCCCGTTCAACCCACCGCCCTGAGTTATCTGTACAACTCTCCCGACCACCTGCTCGGCAATGTGCTGCCGGAGCTGACCGTCGGTCATGAGATCGAAGAACTGCAGACTCTGATGCACTCGGGTTCGCCCCGGCTTCGCCTCAAGGTGTTCTCGGGCTATGCCGGATGGGCTCCCGGTCAACTGGACACTGAGATGCGTCAAAACAGTTGGCTGACCGCGCCGGCCGATTTGAACCAGGTCTTCGACACCCCGCCTCAGGAACTCTGGAAAACCCTGATCCGGCAGCGCATCCGCTGGCAGGAACGCATCCTCGCCGACGCCCCCGACGACATCGCCAGCAACTGACCTTGGAAACGACCCTCCTCTTCTTCGCCCTGCCCCAGGAAGCCGCTGCCTTCGTGACCCGCGCCCGGACCCGCCAGTGGCTCCTGAGCCCGATGGGGCTGCCCGCCCCCCGCGCGGGCCTGCAGCGGTTTGCCGGGCGCAACCTCGAAGTCTGGGTCACCGGCATGGGGCCCGCCCATGCCGATCGGGCGGGTCGGATGGCCTTGGAAACCACCCGACCGACCCGGGTGTTCACCTGCGGCGTCGCCGGAGCCCTCAATCCCGAGGCCCGGATCGGCGCGGTCTTCCATGAGGTCGACGCCGGGTTCCCCGGGGCCGAGCGCCTTCCCTGCCCCCCTTCGCGACCGGGCCGGATGGTCACCCGGGACCGGGTGATCGTCACCCAGGCCGAGAAGGCCCGGCTGTACGCCGAGACCGGAGCCGACTTGGTGGACATGGAATCGGCGGTGTTGCGCGATCTGGCGCGCGCCCGGGGCATTCCGTCGGCGACGGTGCGGTCGGTCTCGGATACCGCCCACGGAGACCTCGTGCTCGATTTCAACCGCATCTACACGGCCGAAATGACCCTGCATCCCGGCCGTCTGGCTCTGGAGATCGCGCGCGCCCCGTGGAAAATCCCGGCCCTGATCCGCTTCGGAGGCGATGCCCGGAGAGCGTCCTTGGCCCTGGCCGAAGTTCTCCTGGACACCCTGGGCTGAAGGCCTGCCGGACCTCGCCGGCGCGGTCACATGCCCAACTGTTTGAGCAGGTCGGGAGCCATGCGCTGGATCCACTCCTTGTTCCAGACGATGATCGCGAGCAGCACGAAGGTGCTGGCGTCGAAGAATCCGTGGGCGATGACGGCGGCCCAGAGAGAACGGTGTCCCATCATCACCAACGCCAGGATGAACCCGACGACTCCGGTCAGGACCACGCCTCCGATGCCCTGAGGCAGATGTCCCAGGCCGAAGACCACGGCAGCCAGACCGGCAACCAACACGGTGGGGCCCCACCGACGGCACTGCCAGCGCAGCCACGGCTCCGACGGACTCCTCGGCCGGGGAACCCACCACGACCGAGGCAGCAGATCCCGGACGGCCGCCATGAAACCGGCCCGCCACAACTCCTCACGCAGACCCGCGGTCACGAAACTCAACAACGTGACGGCCAAGAGCAGGTAGAGCGGATCGGCCAGGGCATCGAACTGGAGCAGCGCCTCGAGCTTCGGACGGAACTCCTGTAGGCGTTCTTCGATCGAGGGGCCCGCCTCGGTCCCCACCACCTTCGACCGCAGGGACTCGGCGATCAGGAACGGGGCCAGGGCTCCATAGACCACCGCCACCGCCCCCAAGCGGACCCCGACCGACCAGAGCGCCCCCCACACCCAGTCCCAGAAGCGCATGGGACGCCAGAAGAGTTCGCTGCGGGTCGGCCGTCCCAGCCAGGCGCCCGCTCCGAAGAACAGCGCAAAGATGGCCACGCTTTCGACGCACACGGCCACCAACCCGGCGATATTCGCGGGCAGCGCCGGTCCTCGCGAGGCCCCGTCCAGAGTGAGGACCCGACTCAACACACCCAGCATCAGGGGGTAGAAACCGACCACCAACAAGAAGGCCACCGAACGCCAACGCGGCCGAGCGGGAGGGGAATGGGGCTGAGGATGCGGCGCCTCGGGATGCTCCAAAACCGGCGGCACCGACGACGTCGGCCCCAACGGTGGCGAAATCACCGGCGGTTTGGCGAGGAGGGGCGGACGAGACTCCGGAGGGGACATGGGTTCAACGGGAAACCGCTTTGGACGACGTCTCGGCGGCCCGGCGACACGCCATCGCCACGATCTCGAGCTGCTCCAGGAACCGTTCCCGCTCCGACTCGGGCAACCCGGCCAGCACATCGGATTGGAGTCCCACCGCCACATCGCGGACTTCCCGGTACTTGTCATGCCCGAGGGGCTGCAGGCGGATCCGATAGGCCCGGCGGTCGCGCTCATGGGCTTGGCGCTCGACCCAACCGGCCTCCTCCATGCGCTCGAGCAGCGAGGCCACCGTGTTGGGATCACTCGACATGGCCTCGGTCAGGCTGCGCTGGGTCATTCCCTGAGGATCCCCCTCGAGGAGCGTGCGCAGGGCGGTGAACTGGTCGGGAGTCACCCCGGTGTGGGCGATCCGGCGGCGGAAGGTTTGATTCAGACTGTACCAGGCCCGCCGAAGCAGGGGCGGCAGGCGCCGACGATGGGGCGAATCCAGAGGAATCACCGATCCGGGGGTTGGGGAAGCGGAGCTGGACACAACGGCGGACGGTTTGTCGCGGACGGGGCTGGGTTTGGCAAGGGTTGTTCCCGGCGGATGCTCCTGAGTTTTCCTTGTTGGACTTCCGAACATTGATCGATGGTTCAGCGTCAGCACGAGGCACCGTTATGTCGAAGCCATCCTCTTCCCCGGAGACCCGATCCCCGATCGGTCAGGAAACCGTGCCCCGCCGCGAATTCCTGCGCAGCTGCGGCATGGGCATGGGATCGGTCGCGCTGACCTCGCTGTTGGGGTCGGTCGGTCTGATGACGTCGCAGGTCCGCGCCGAGACCGGTTCGCTGACCCCCCTGATGCCCAAAGCCCCCCAATTCGCGGGTCGGGCCAAGCGGGTCATCCACATCTTCGCCAACGGCGGTCCCTCCCACGTCGACACCTTCGATCCCAAGCCCTCGCTCGACCGCTGGCACGGCAAGGAGATCCCCATCCACCACAACACCGAGCGCAAGACCGGCGCGGCCTGGCGTTCGCCCTTCCGCTTCAAGAAACACGGTCAAAGCGGCATCGAGGTCAGCGAACTCTTCGAGAAGACGGCGGCCTGCGTCGACGACCTGTGCGTCATCCGCTCCATGAAGGCCGACGTGCCGAACCATGAGCCGTCGCTCCTGCTGATGAATTGCGGCGAAGCCCGCCAAGTGCGGCCCAGCTTCGGCTCGTGGGTGACCTATGGCCTTGGCAGCGACAACCAGAACATGCCCGGCTTCGTGGTGATGTGCCCGGGAGGCTATCCCATCCAGGAATCGCAGAACTGGCAGAGCGGCTTCCTGCCCGGGGTGTATCAGGGCACCTACATCGACACCAAGCACACGCGGATCGAGAAGCTCATCGAGAACATCAACAACGCCCGCACCTCTCCGGATTCCCAGAAGGGGCAATTGGCCCTCCTGCGCAAGCTGAACGAGGAACACCGACGGGCTCGCACCGCCGACCCGCAGCTTGAGGCCCGCATCCAGAGCTTCGAACTGGCCTATCGCATGCAGATGGATGCGGCCGACGCCTTCGACATCCAGCGCGAACCGGAGTCGGTGCGAAAGCTCTACGGTGAGGGCACCCAGTCGCGCCAACTGCTCATCGCCCGCCGACTGGTCGAGCGCGGGGTGCGCTTCGTGCAGGTGTGGCACGGGGCCGGTCAACCCTGGGACAACCACGACGACCTCGAAGTGAACCACCGCAAGCTGGCTCGCGAGAGCGACCAGGCCATCGCCGGACTGCTCACCGACCTCAAGCAACGGGGCATGCTCGAAGACACCCTGGTCATCTGGGGCGGTGAATTCGGTCGCACCCCCACGGTGGAACTGCCCACCCCGGGCGCCAATTCGGGCAAGATCAACGGCCGCGACCACAACAACCACGGGTTCACCATGTGGTTGGCGGGCGGTGGCGTGAAGGGCGGCACCGTGTACGGAGCCACCGACGAATTCGGATTCGCCGCCGCCGAGAACCCGGTGCATGTGCACGACCTCCACGCCACCCTGCTGGCGCTGCTCGGCTTCGACCACGAGAAGTTCACCTACCGCCACGCCGGCCGGGATTTCCGCCTGACCGACGTCCACGGGAAAGTGGTCCGGGATCTCATGGCCTGAGCCGGTCGCGAAGAGACTTTTCACCGTCCGCTCCAGGCGTCACGGTTGCCTTCCGAACGCCCATGTCCGACATGCCTCCTCTCGAAACGCTGACCGTGGACCTGTTTGCACCGGAACTGCGGACGGCCCTGCGGAGCTATGAGCGGCACATCGTGTGCCTCGAACAGGTGCCCGAAGAGGCCGAAAGCGCCTTGCGCTCGCTGGTCGAGAAGGCCATCCAGGCGTTCCAGAACCGGGCCTCGGGCCTGAAGCATGGCATCGCCCTCAACCGCCAGGTGACGGTCATCCTCAGCGAGAGTTCCGGGGCCAAGCCCCTGTGCGGCATCTATTTCAATCTCCACTCGCCTTACGCCCGCAAGATTGCCAAGACCGAGACCCCGGGCGGGTGACGCCGTCGCCCCGACAGCGACCGGCCCCTGCCCCACACCACCACGGCCCCACTCACCCCGATTCCCACCCCCTTCTTCCCATGACATCGCTGTTCGCAGGCTCCGGATCGGTTCTTTGGTTCGGCCTCGGTCTCGGATTGGCCATTCCCCTCGCACCCGTTTCCCTGGGTGCCACCCACCGTCAGATCGGTGCCCACACCTTCACCCTGCCCGACGGTTTCCAGATCGAGGCCGTGGCCACGACCGATCAGGTCGCACGGCCCGTGAACGGGGCTCTCGATGACCGGGGCCGCCTGTACGTCACGGATTCCAGCGGCTCCACCGAACCGCCGGCCACCCAGGCCAAGAACCCGCAATGGCGGGTGATCCGGCTCGAAGACACCGATGGCGACGGCCGCTACGACCGGTCGGTCGTCTTCGCCGACAAATTGCCCATGCTCCAGGGCATCTTGTGGCATCAGGGCTCGGTGTATGTGGGCGGCACTCCGGCCATCTGGAAACTCACCGATGCCGACGGCGACGGCCGGGCCGACCGGCGTGACGAGTGGTGGAACGTGGGGCATCCGTCGACCCATTGCGGCAATGAGGTTCATGGACCCTACGCCGGGCCCGACGGCCTGATCTACTGGACCAAGGGCGCCTTCGAACCCGTCCGCTGGACCAATGGCTTCACCGGCACCGTCCATCAGGACAAGGCGTCCCACATCTTCCGGGCGCGCCCCGATGGTTCGGCCATGGAGTCGGTGATGACCGGCGGCATGGACAATCCGGTGGACGTGGTCTTCAACGCCGACGGCGAGGCCTTCTTCACCAGCACGTTCATCGACTTT
>VFQT010001238.1_pt1 | contig 31847 bp, 26 predicted proteins | sample 3512381 | NCBI WGS metagenome assembly VFQT01 (sample SAMN10412376, study PRJNA504923) | tailings metagenome | isolation source: Relicate 2 Philex TSF3 active mining site | place: Philippines: Tuba, Benguet | collected 2017-08-29
TGAACATTGATCACTTTTTGGTCCAACCAATATTCCGGGTACATGTGCATCGACATGATCGTTTGCACTGCGTTGTGATCTTCATATTTTGCAGAACGGTACAATTTGATCAATATCTCACGACAAACCGTGTGCATTGGTACAATTCTACCTTTGAAATCCTGCACAAGTAAATGCGCCAATTTATCACTGTGTTCTTCAGAAATGAAACGTACGATCGGAGCCGTTTGTGGAGCTGGGGCCGGAGTTGATTCAGCACTGTGATCATGGTTGTGATCGTGACCAGCATGATCGTGATCGTGTTGTTGTACAGTATCCTGAGCATAAGTGGCCGATGCAAGTCCCACAAAACCAATGATCAATGCGGCTTTAGACGACTTAGACAATTTCGTCAGCATTTCTCTGAAGCGAGAAACCGGAGCAAACAAGTTCATGATCATGCCAATAGTCATCATCAAATAACCCAAATAAGTGATGTTTGTTCCCCACCAGTCGTGGTTTACACTCAAAATAGTCCCTTTTTCATCTTGATCGTAAGCAGATTGGAAGAAGCGGTATCCATCGTAATCCAAAACATGGTTCATGAAAACACGCTTTTGTCTGTATACTTTACGCTTATCGTCAACGATCTGCAGGATACTCGCATACGACGAGGCCATATCTGAACCCGGATAGCGATCCAACATGAAGTCGATACACTTCATACCGAAAGGCAACTCAATGCGCTTGCTTCCATATTCCAAATGATAATGCAAACCATTGAACTCAAAGAAAGTTGGCTTCGGGATTTCGCGCATACCTCCAGGCAAGGTTACAATCTTCGACTTTTCACCATCCGTGATCTTGATCGTCAAATAATCCATTCCCACGTCGCGTCTTCCGGAAGGTACCAATTCTTTTCCGGCGTTTGGAATTTCTTGCTTGAAAACGAATTGTGATCCCGCCAATTGATAAAGCGTGGTTGTTGCAAAAGGAACTTCCTCTCCCGCAGCTACGCGAACGTAAACAGAATCAGGCGGGGCTTGTCCGGTTTGACGCGCCTGCTGCATGGCTTTCATCGGGATGAATTGCATGGGCATTGAGGGACGGACCATCAACTGTCCATTCTTTTTATATACGTTAACACCGATCACTTTCTCTTTCTCTGAGAAAGCCAATTGAATGCCACCAACTGCAGCAATTTCGCCAGAGATCACGTAGTTAGAAGTCATTCCATCTGTCACAATATCAAGCGCGGATGTTTTAAACTTCGGATCGATCTTCAACGTATCTATTTGCTTCGATTTGAAATCTACGTATTCGATCTCGATTTCGTTCTTGTGTTTCGGCAACCACAAATTTAAATCAGCATTATTGAACGGATAAGATTCCGCCATGAAGACTTTCGTATCGTTGGTAGCTTGCATTTTGCCATCGTTAATGCGCACCCATAGATACGGATCCGCTGAATACAGCACGTTACTCGTTTCCCCTTCACGGATAGGCATCGTTCCTTCAAAACTAATGTAACGAGTTACTCCTGCTCCGATCATGATCACTATAAATGAAAGGTGAAACAGAAGCATTGCGATCTTTTCACGGCTCCACATACGGTAGCGGAAAATATTCGCCACCATATTGATCGTTAAGAACAGAATTAAGATCTCGAACCAAAGCGCATTATAAACCCACAATTTGGCAGCCTGAATCCCTTGATCAGACTCGATGAAGGTTGCAACAGCTATACCTGAGAGGAAAATAAACATTCCAACTGCCATTGCGCGCATTGAAAGCAATGCTTTTGCCAATTTATCCATGAATAGGAAATTCTAAAATATCAGGTGCAAAAATACGAAAAGTGCACGCGTCAAAATGCATGGAAATCATAAAATCCGTTGATCTTGCCTATTAAACAATTTAGGCATAAAAAAAGGTCGGTATTTACCGACCCTTTAATATATCATTCAATGATGATTATGCTTCTTCTGTTGTTGGAACCAAGATACGTCCACAGTGCTCACAAACGATCACTTTGCGCTTAGTTTGAATGTCCAATTGACGTTGAGGCGGGATCTTGTTAAAGCAACCTCCACAAGAGTCGCGATCAACACCTACCACAGCCAATCCATTCTTTGCATTGGTACGTAAACGGTCATATGCCGCGATCAAACGATCATCAATAGCAGCTTTCGCTTTGTTAGATGCCTCAAGTAAGGTTTCTTCTTCTTTTTGAGTTTCTGCAACGATCTCGTCCAATTCACCTTTCTTCTCTTTCAAATCGCCTTTGCGCATTTCCAAGCGCTCTTTCGCTTCGTCCAACACCTCTTTCTTAGATGCAATCTTGGCTTTAGCTTCCTTAATACGCTTATCGTGCAATTTCATTTCAAGATCTTGAAACTCGATCTCCTTTGCCAACGACTCGAATTCGCGGTTGTTACGTACGTTATTTTGTTGCTCTTTAAACTTGGCAATAGCTGTTTCTGCATCCTTGATCGCATTTTTACGATCAGTGACCTCAGTTTCCAACTCCTTTGCCTCGTCTTGCATCTTTTTAATGCGCGTCTCAAGACCTTCGATTTCGTCCTCTAAATCCTGTACCTCCAGTGGCAGCTCTCCGCGTACCGTTCTGATTTTATCGATTTGAGAATCAATTTTTTGCAATGCATATAATGCATCTAACTTTTCAGCAATTGTAGTTTCTTTTGTACTTGCCTTTGCAGCCATACTCTTAGAGATAATTTATCGGATTCGTATTCACATTCGCTAAACGAACCGCGAAAGTAGTAAATTTTTTGTTCAAAACCTCAACAAACCAAGCCGAAGTGAATTGTTCAGACTCAAAATGTCCAATATCTGCAATCACAATGCGTTTTTCTGCATCAAAAAATTCATGATATTTAAAGTCTGCAGTAACGAACACATCCGCTTGAACGCGCTTTGCTGCACCCAATAAAAAGCTCCCTGAACCGCCGCAAACCGCGATGCGTTGCACTTGGGTTTTCACAGGATTGGTATAACGAATTGCCCCGCAATGAAAAGTTTCCTTTACGAATTTTAAAAAATCAAGTGTTTGCATCGGCTCCGATAATTCACCTACCATACCACTGCCCACGTACTGATTTTCATTGTTCAACGCAACGATTTCGTGCGCTACTTCTTCGTAAGGATGACTGGCCACCATGGCATTCAAAACGTTACTTAATTGGTGTTTTTCCAAGATCACAGAAACGCGCTCTTCGGCAACAGATTCCAACTCACCCGCTTTTCCTATATGTGGATTGGCTTTTTCCGAGGGTCGGAAGCGCCCTAATCCGAGAGAACTAAAACTGCATTGGTCATATTCTCCGATTGATCCGGCCCCGGCCTCACCCAAAGCCACACGTAAGGATTCAGCGTGTGTCTCTGGAACGAAAACACTCAATCCCAGCAAGCTTGCTTCTTGCGGAACCAAAACACGTGTGTTCTGTAGACCCAATCTTTCAGAAATAATGTGATTGACCCCAAAGCGATAATTATCCGCATTTGTATGTACTGCGATCAACGCAACCCCTTGCCGGATGGCTTCTATTACTGTTCGCTCTACGTAAGTTGAACCGGTAAGTCGTTTCAATCCCTTGAATATGATAGGATGATGCGCAACAACAACGTTTGCTCCGGAGGCCACCGCTTCTGCTACCACTTCTTCTGTCATATCCAGCGCAACAAGAATGCCTTTCACCTCCTGATCTGGATCACCAACCAACAAACCGGAGTTATCATAAGACTCTTGATATGCAAAGGGAGCTAGTCCGTTGAAGAACTGTAGAATCTCTTTCACTTTTGACATGGAACAAAGCTACTATTTTTTATAGAATCTAAGGTAAGTAAATAGCTTCATCACCATTGCTTTTATGACCTAAAATCATATTCTTTCCTGATCAAAATCATGTTTTTCGTTCGGTACTTTTCAAACCTTTGTGATGTCGGAGGACAACAACTTAAAACACGATTTAATAAAGAATGAGTATGGCAACGAATGAGTCAATTTACAAGCAGCACGAGGAAAACACAGAATGGTTGAAAAAGTTGGATTTTTACAAAGATGAAATCTCCATCCTGAAAGGCCGTTTGGAGGAGTTAGCAACAAAAAATAATGCTCAAGATGTTTTGGCAGAGGTAGAGCACTTCCAAAATCAGTTTATCATTCAACGCAATAATATTGATGAAATCGCACATAAAGTGCGTGAACACGAACAATCTTTGCTGGAAGAAATCAAAAGCAATCCGGTTGCTGTGGATCACCGCAAAGTGGAATACCACGCTGTTGAACAAGATTTGGTAAACAGCTTTGAAAAGGTGTTCAACGAAGTAAGAGAAGACTTTAACAAATTCTCTTCAAAGTGGATGTAAGTTCATAAACAGGTATAATACCACTATTCACAAGTTTGTTAGGTTCTCACCGTCCGTAAAGTGGCAGTGATAGTTTGCAGTTTAGTTAAGGAAATCAGTCAGGATTACAAGTGTTTGTTCAGGAGAGCTGGATAGTTGTTGTGGAGAACAAACACACGGTTCCTGACTGATTTTTCCTATTTTTAGACCATGAAATCCCTACGATTGATCCTTTTACCGTTCTCGCTGATCTATGCGTGCATCACTTGGTTTAGGAACAAATTCTTTGATTGGGGGATTAAAAATTCGCTTGAAATCCCGGGAAAATCGATTTGTGTTGGGAATATTACTGTTGGAGGCACCGGTAAATCGCCGTTTACGGCTTTTCTGGCAGCAAAATTTGCAGAACAACATCCAGCTATTCTTTCTCGTGGTTACGGAAGAGCAACCAAAGGACTTCTGGAAGCAAATTCCAATAGCACTGCCGAAGAAATAGGCGACGAACCCTTGATGTACTTCAACCGTTTCCAGGGAAATGTTCCGGTAATCGTTGCTGAAAAACGCAGTATTGGGGTGCAGTATATCCGAGACAATTACGATGACTCCTTGATCATTTTAGACGATGCGTACCAGCACCGAGCGGTTAAAGCAGGTTTGAATATTCTGCTAATGACCTACGACCGACCTGTTTTCAGGGATTTTCCCTTTCCAGCTGGAAATCTACGCGAAGGACGTTCTGGCATAAAACGAGCCGATCTGGTTCTGGTAACCAAATCACCGAGTAATCTAAGTCCTGCTCAAAAACAAGTTTTTTATGACCGCATCCCTTTATCCGAAGACAAAATATTTTTTTCGGAGATCATTTACGGAGATAAAAAAGGGCTTTTTGGAGAAGACTGGAAAAATGTTGACGAAATTTTATTGGTTACCGGCATTGCACAACCCGAACCCCTAAATCGTTTTTTATCTGCAAATCAGAACGTAACAACGCTTCAGTTCCCGGATCATCATGCGTTTGACGCAGCCGACATTCAACGAATTGTACAAAAAGTTGCTACTTTTGCCGGACGTTCGTGTGCCATAGTCACTACTGAAAAAGATGCGGTTCGACTGATACCCTGGAAAGCAGCACTGCAACAATGTGGATGTCCCTGTTTCGTTCAGGAAATGACTTTGCGCTTCGATCGTGAACAAGACTTAATTGATACATTGAACGCATATGTTGTTAGAACAAATGAAAGAGGCGGTTGAGTTTATCCACTCACGCACACAAGTAAAACCGACAATCGGGATCATTTTAGGAACTGGTTTAGGAGGATTGGTTAAAGAGATCGAGGTGATTGATGAGATTCCTTACCAAGACATCCCACACTTTCCGGTATCAACCGTTGAGAGTCACTCCGGAAAATTGATCTTCGGAAAATTGGGTGGAAAATCTGTCGTTGCAATGCAAGGTCGTTTTCACTACTACGAAGGGTATACAATGCAACAAGTTACCTTCCCTGTTCGTGTTTTCAAAGCATTAGGAATTGAGCGTTTGTTCGTAAGCAATGCTTCAGGAGGTGTAAATCCGGATTTTGAGATCGGTGAGATCATGATCTTGGACGACCACATCAACTTGTTCCCTGCTCACCCATTGATCGGTAAGAACTATAATGAATTGGGGCCACGTTTCCCAGACATGTCTGATCCCTATGATGCAGGAATGATCGATTTGGCTAAAACTATTGCCGCTGAGAACAACATTCGCGTTTCTGTAGGAACTTATGCTGCGCTTACAGGACCAACTTTAGAAACTCCGGCTGAATACCGCTATGTACGAGCTATTGGTGCTGATGCTGTTGGTATGTCAACAATTCCAGAAGTGATCGTAGCTCGACACATGGAGATCCCATGTTTCGCGATTTCGATCATTACAGATTTGGGTGTTCCTGGAAAGATCCAGAAAGTAAGTGTTCAAGATGTGATCGAAGTTGCGAGCCGTCAAGAGCCAAAAATGACCCTGATCATGAGTCAATTGATCGCACGTTTGTAAGAATATCACTCGAAACATTACCAAAATGCCCTGCCGATGCGGGGCATTTTTATTTTGAGAAAATTGAAAGAGGTGTTTTTAAAGCATTTTTAACTGGTTTCTCATAAAAAACAACTACTCAACAGCCAATATTCGGTGAAAAAAGGCGAAATTTACAGTTCATTATTCAATACAATGTCCATTTACGATAAATACGAGGCTGTAATTGGTTTGGAGGTGCACGCGCAGTTGCTTACCAAAACGAAAGCCTACTCTTCTGATATCAATGAATACGGGGCTCACCCGAACACAAACGTGAGTGTGGTTACACTTGGTCATCCTGGAACATTACCGGTAATGAACAAGCGTACGATCGAGTATGCCGTTCGTCTCGGGTTGGCATGTGGCGCTACGATCGCAGAATATCAGCATTTTGCTCGTAAGAACTATTTCTACCCGGATCTTCCTAAAGGTTACCAGATCACACAGGATACTACCCCGATCTGTACCGGCGGACAATTGTTCATCAAAGATGATCAGGGTCAGGACAAGCGCATTGGATTGACGCGTATCCACATGGAAGAAGATGCCGGAAAGAGTATCCACGATGTGGATCTATACGATACCTTGGTGGATTTGAACCGTGCAGGAACGCCACTTTTAGAGATCGTTTCTGAACCGGATATACGCAGCAGTCAGGAAGCATACAACTACGTTACGGAAGTGCGACGCTTGGTGCGCTACCTGGACATTTGTGACGGAAACATGGAAGAGGGGTCTCTGCGTTGTGACGCCAATATCTCTGTACGTTTGAAAGGTGCAGAAGCATTCGGAACAAAAGTGGAGGTTAAGAACATGAACTCGATCCGCAACGTGCAACGCGCGATCGACTTTGAGATCAAACGTCAGATCGAAGCTATTGAAAATGGCGAAAAATTGACTCAGGAAACACGCAGTTTCGACGCATTGAAAGGAATTACGATCTCGATGCGTACGAAAGAGGCTGCGAACGATTACCGTTATTTCCCGGAGCCGGACTTACAACCAATCGTTGTGGATGCGACTTATGTGGATCAAGTAAAGGCAAAAATGCCAGCCCTACCACGTGAATTATTCCAGAAATACACGGATCAACTGGGCCTTTCTGAATACGACGCAGGAATTTTGACAGATAGCAAAGCCGTTGCCTTGTATTACGAAGAGGTTATAGCAAATACAACGAACTTCAAGTCGGCTGCGAACTGGGTCATGGGAGATGTGAAATCCTACTTAAACCAGAACGGTTTGGAAATGGAAGATTTCCCGGTGTCTGGAAAGCAATTAGCAGCCGTAATTGCCATTATCGATTCCGGAAAAGTTTCGCATTCTGCAGCTTCTCAGAAATTGTTCCCGGCCTTATTGGAAAATCCGGAGATGAGCGTTGAGACATTGGCTCAGCAATTGAACATTATTCAGGAATCCGATGAGGGAAGTTTGAAAGCGATCATTTTGCAAGTGTTCGAGCAATGTCCGGATGAATATGCACGATTTAAAGCTGGAGAAAATCAATTGACTGGATTCTTTATGGGTCAGATCATGAAGGTTTCTGGTGGAAAAGCGGATCCGAAAGCAGCGAATCAATTATTGAGACAACTAATTCAATCGTAAATATGCGTTTATTTTTTGCATTGGTTTTGGGAGTAGTCCTTACCGCTTGTGGTAATGGAGAAGAACAAGCCGAAGACAATCTGGAGAAGAACTTTCACATCGAAGGTCAGATCAAAGGCGCGAGTTTATTGAAAATTAAGATCGAAGCACAATCCGAGCGCGGAACCATTCCAGTTGCGGAAGTGATGACAGATATTGATGGTAAATATTCTTTGGATGGAAATATCCCCGGGATGGGCTTGTATACCATGACGGTTGGTAAAGATCAGCGAAACACAATTGCACTACCGCTTGATCTGAACGATAAGGTGACGATCAATGGAGACTTAAGAACCTTCAATGTAGCTCCAATTATCAAAGGACCAAAATGGGCAGCACCATTGATGCAATACATGAAATTATTCAATGATTTTGCACAGAAACAAATGGAATTGTTGCCAAAAGAAACAGATCCTTCCAAGCAAATGGCGATATTCCGTGAATTGCGCAAACCCATTGATACCTATGTTCAAAAACAAGTAGAGAAAGATCCTGGGAATACCGTGAATATCATTTTCACAAGTACCTTATTGCCTGCTCCTGAAACAGGATTTGACGGATGGGACCCAAAGAATATGGATCTCTTGAAAAAAATGGAACAAGCCTACCGTCGTCAGCATCCTGAATCTCCGATCACTCAAGTATTGAGCGATCAGGTGGCAATGGTAGAGGATGGATTTAATCAATACCAAACGATGGCGTCCGGAACAATGGCAGCTCCGGAAATTGCCATGAAAGATCCGAATGGCAAAGAATTACGTCTTTCAGCCTTGAAAGGCAAAGTTGTCCTTTTAGATTTTTGGGCATCTTGGTGTGGTCCGTGTCGTAAAGAAAACCCGAATGTGGTTCGTCTTTACAAGAAATTCAAGTCAAAGGGATTTGAGGTCTTCTCGGTTTCCTTGGACCAAGACCCGAAAGCATGGAAAGATGCAATCGCGAAGGATGGTCTGATCTGGCCGAATCACGTTTCTGATCTCATGGGATGGCAGACACCGCTTACACAGCAGTATGGATTCCAAAGTATTCCCTATACTGTTTTGTTGAACAGAGATGGCAATATCATTGGAGTTGGTCTTCGTGGTGAACAATTGGAACGGAAATTGGAAGAAGTATTGTCCAAATAATGAGACTTATGAAATTGAGAGCATTAACTACATTTTTACTATTAACCGGTGTCACTTTGGCACAAAGCATTCAGGTACAAGTTTCGGGGAACATTTTTAATACGAATCGAGACAGCATATTCATTTCTCAGTTTTACGGGAATCATTACGTTGACCATTTACGTGGAAAATTGGACAAGAAAGGTGATTACCTATTAAAAGGAACTTTACCGGTTCAAGATTATTATGTTTTACGTATTGGCAACCAACATATCAACTTGATCCTGCGCGACAAATCAGTGATCAAATTAAATGCGGATGGCAAGAACATATTTGCGTTCCATAACATCACAGGAAGTGATGAGAGTGTAGCTCTGAATGAATTTGTTTTGGAAATGCAACGTTTTCAAGCGAAGAAAGATAGTGCATCAGCCATGATACGTCGCAATCCGGAAAATGCAGAGGCAATCAATCAAAGCTTTCAGCAGGTTTACTTCCAATTCACAAGCTATCGCACGTCTTTTGTTGCAAAAAACACAAATTCACCGGCTTTGTTACCTGTTTTGAGCACTTTGGATACGGAGAAGGAATATCCAACATACGAATCAATCATGAAACAATTGACCGCTTCATTCAGTGGTTCTCCGAATGTCGAGGCAGCCAAGCTTCAATTTGCGGAAATGCAGAAAAAGCGTGCTGCTTCAAATGCTTTGGCATCAGGAAATCCTGCACCTTTGTTTTCACAGGCAGATCGCAATGGAGATCCGATTTCGTTGAAAGATCTACGTGGAAGAGTGGTTTTGATCGACTTCTGGGCATCTTGGTGTGGACCTTGTCGCAAAGAGAATCCAAACGTGGTGAACTTGTACAAAAAATACAAGGACGCAGGATTTACCGTACTAAGTGTATCCTTAGACAAAGACAAAAATGCTTGGTTAGCAGCCATAGAAAAAGATGGATTGATTTGGCCCTACCACGTTTCTGATCTGAAGTATTGGTCCAATGAAGTGGCAAAATTGTATCAAGTAAGCTCAATCCCTTTCACCGTATTGGTGGACCGCGATGGAAACATCATCGATACCAAATTGCGTGGTATGGAATTGGAACAAGCACTTAAAACTATTTTCGGTTTTTAATGTCGACGATCCCAGCAGGTAAACGTATCTACTTCGCTTCAGATTTTCATCTGGGAGTTCCTCAAGGTAAAGCTACCCGCGATCGGGAATTACGTATTATCGAGTGGATAGAATCGGTAGAACATGACATGTGTGAGTTATACCTGGTTGGGGATATTTTCGATTTCTGGTTTGAATATAAACACGCCATTCCAAAAGGATACACGCGTTTCCTGGGAAAGATCGCAGAACTAACCGATCGTGGAATTCCGGTACATTTTTTCACCGGTAACCACGATATGTGGATGTTTGATTATTTCCCGAAAGAATTGGGTGTGGAAGTACACCGAGCGCCGATTGAACGCGAATATAACGGTAAAAAATTCCTCATTGGTCATGGCGATGGACTTGGTCCGGGAGATCGTGGATACAAGCTTATTAAAAAGGTTTTCGCCGCACGCTGGTCGCAGTGGTGTTTTGCGCGCCTACACCCCAACTTTGGCATTGGTCTAGCAAATTTCTTCTCTCGTAAATCTCGTGCCGCTACGGGTGATGCCGATTCTATTTTTCATGGTGAAAACGGCGAATGGTTGATTGTTTACTGTAAAGAGTATTTGCAAACAAAGCATCAGGACTTTTTCATTTTTGGTCATCGCCACTTGCCACTCGACATTCAGCTACAAGCGAATTCAAGGTATTTAAATCTTGGTGAATGGTTCAACTACTGTACCTACGCTGTTTTTGATGGAACAGAGATCCATTTAGAATCCTTCAACGAAAAATAAAGGCCGGCTTTCGCCGACCTCTAATTTATTTAACTGTACTTACTTCCGTTCCAAATCGCTCGACATTCGCCAGCCAAGCTGCGGCATTCTTTACGTAACGTGCAGTTCCGGCAGCATCCCATTTTACCGCGAGTCGGGTAAAGCCTCCATCTACGATCAGTCTTTTTCCATTTTGCTCATAAACGGCTGCTACAACGTTGCCATCACTCGAATAAAAGATTGGCTCTAACTGTTGTTTAGGATCGTAAATAGTTGAGATGGTAATCCCTTCATAAACTGTTTCTAATCCAGTCGTGATCAAATGATTCGCCACCAATCCATATTGCGTTGATTCCGTTTTGAAACCAAGTACTTGGTCGGCCCAGTATTCACCGGACATGGTAACACCTAGTAAATAACTGGTAATTTGATTCCCCTCATTGTGATATGGTGTGTTGTCATTCCACACGTAAACACCTCTTCCACTGTTGAAATACGCCTCGATCACTTTCAAGTATTCTTCATCCAATTTATTGTTTGAACCTCCAGAAAGGACCCAAAACTGACAGGATTTCTTTAAATATTCTGTGAATTGACCAATTTCAGGGAAGCCATTCAATACAACCATGTTGAATCCTTTTTCTTTCAATGCGGTTCGTGCATTATCCATTGTGTTGCCACATACATTCACCACAAGAATGGTTTGTCCTTCAAAAGCGCCATCCACCGCCAAGTCGAATTGATTTCCTTTCAAATTCCCATGAGCATCCGCTTCGGCTGGTTTGACATAAACAGTATCCACAAATTTCTTCCCTGTTGACTGGTCAACGGTTGTCACCACGCGTTCTTCGCGGATTTCACTTTTTCCTGCGCAGGCATTGTACTGTCCGTAGGACATCGCCACAGACGCAAGCATCAAAATGTTTAAGCATATTTTTTTCATCGGATCAATTTTTATGGTGATGATTACACTAATGATCCGAAAAGGTTCACGAGGGAGAGTAATTGGCCGAGTTTTCGAATTTAGCAAAGTTGCTAAGTTCAAAAGTTGAAAGGTTGTTTTTTTCCAATGTTTCAAAGTTGCAACATTGGAAATTCTCTACTTTAAATCATTGAATATTAACGCATTTAGAAAAAATATCACTTCTTCCCTTTCTTCGACTTCTTCCCTTTTTCTGTTGGCATCGCATCGTCCTCTTTACCTGAATTCGCATTCCCTCCAAAGGTTTTGATCTCCCGACCTTGCTCATCAAATACATGCTCTTCAATTAGCACGTCTTTGGCATACAAGGCACGACGTTTGATCTTTCCATCCGGAAAACGATCCTCAAACCATCCTTCACGAATTTCATTCTTTGCGATCGCATCGATTTTCAAGACAAGTACCACGTAGTATTTTCCGTCAAGTTTATAAGGCTTATTTACTCCGCCTTCTAACTTAGCTCCCTTAAAATAGGACTTCTGTTCCGGCAAAATGCGTTTATCTTCGAAAACATTCACCGTTGACTTAGAACCAATCGCTTCTAAAACCTGGGCTTTTTTCTTTCCACCATCCAACAATTTCTGCACTTCCTTTGCAGTAGCTTCGTCTTTGCATTCGTAGGTTTCTGTGGTGTAGTAATTGGTCACATTACCTGCTGACTTTTTGTAGATCTCGATGCTCTGCACTTTTCCATCATAGAATAGCGTTTTGAATTCTCCATTGCGGCAATCCATGTCCCAATTCTCCGTGCGCAACAAGGTTCCATCGTCATAATAATATTTGAATACACCGTGTTTCTTGCCTTCTTTGTAATTGATCTCCTCAATGATCTTTCCTTCTTTGTTGTAAACTAAGAAAGGACCATCCAGCTCACCGTTTTTATAAGTAACTTGTTTAATTCTAATTCCTTTTGCATCAAAAGTTACCTTCTTACCTTGAAGCACGCCCATGTTGTAATTTTCAAACTTCAGCGTATCCCCTTTTCTCGTGTAGGTAACCTGAGGTCCATGAAATTGTCCCATGGAATAATTCTTTTCCCAAGCCATGATGCCTGTAGAATCATTGAAATACATCCATTTCCCATTTTCAACACCTTGAACATGGGAACGCACAACCATGAGACAACCACTTGCGTAATTAGTAGAATCAACCCCATCTGTTTTTCCGTTCACGAACTTTACACGTCGCTCAAGCAAACCGTTCATGTGACACGTTTCACAAGTGCCTGAAAATGGCTTTTTCCCTGCAGCCGTGATCACTGTGTTAGATCCGGGATCCAATTCCAGTTTTTCGTTGCAATCTACCACTCCTGCAATTTTACCACATTCCCACTCCGCAAATCGTTGTTTGGAACGTTCTGTTGCTTTCTTATAGCAGCTATCTTTTTTATCTACGCCAAATTTTGGCTGTGCATAGCTCACCGCGGCTAAAACTAAAAAGCACAATAAAACGATTTGTTTCATGGTAATGGAATTAGGATCTGTTCAAAGCAATTATTGTTCCAACATCAAGCGCAATTTGCCCAACGACTCGCGCATACGTTCAGGAATGGAAATTGAACAACGATTGACGCTATCATAACACACCAAAACGGAAGAACCAATTGTACGCAAGTCACCTAATACACGTACTTCGTAAGTCAATGTGAAACTCTTATCTCCTAAATGGCGCAAGAATACTTCGATATCAACAGGTTCGTTTAAGAAAACTGGTCTCAAGTATTCCAACTCATTTTTTCGCAATAAAATCCCGTTCTTTTTCCAATCCCAATCTGTTCCTAACAGGTGACGGAAATAGTGGATACGTGCTTCTTCAAAATAATTCAGATAAACAGCATTGTTCACATGCTGCATCATATCGCAATCTGAAAAACGGACTTGTAGTCTATACGGTTCTATCATGATATTTATTTTTTATCTAAAACGGAAAATGTAGAGTTGTTTGAAACAAATTCCGGAACGATCTGCTTCATTTGCTCCACCAATTCAAAATTATTCGTCGTACCAATTAAATTCAATAAGCTTTCAATCTTTTGCTGAGCATGATCCTCTAAGGAACGCTCACGTGCTTTCAAAATCTTTGGATGATGTGTTGGCAAAGTATTCTCTGCTTCATTCAACAACTCCTCATATAATTTTTCACCCGGACGAAGCCCGGTAATTTTTATTTCAATATCTTTTCCTAATTCAAGCCCGGAAAGGCGGATCATATTCTTCGCCAAATCGATGATCTTCACCGATTCTCCCATGTCGAAGACAAAGATCTCACCCCCATTCCCGATAATTCCAGCTTCCAAAACCAACTGACAAGCTTCCGGAATGGTCATGAAATAACGCGTAATGCGCTCATCCGTCACAGTTACCGGACCGCCATTTTCAATTTGCTTCTTGAACAACGGGATCACAGAACCATTTGAGCCAAGCACGTTTCCAAAACGCGTGGTAATGAATTGCGTTTTTTTCTGAGCATTTGCATGTTGTGCAATAATCTCCGCGATGCGTTTGCTTGCACCCATTACGTTTGTTGGATTCACCGCTTTATCGGTTGAGATCATGACAAATTTGTACACATCGAATTCCAAAGCGAGATCCACAAGAATTTTGGTTCCCCGCACATTTGTTTGTACCGCCTCTGAAGGGTTGTCCTCCATCATCGGCACGTGTTTGTAAGCTGCAGCGTGAAAAACCCAATTGGGACGGAAAGCTGAAAATAAATGATGCATGCGCTCGGCATTCGTAACATCACCGATTACTACTTGCAGGTCTAAATCAGGAAATTCTCTGCGAACTTCTAATTCCAATTCGTACATCGGTGACTCTGCCTGGTCCAATAACACCAATTGTTTTGGGGCATACTTAACGATCTGTTGCACCAATCCTGAACCAATGGATCCGGCTGCACCGGTAACTAAAACTACCTGACCACTCAATGCCTGAAGAATTCCCTCCTGATTCAAAACGATTGGTTTTCTGCCAAGCAGGTCTTCAATGCGTACTTGAGAAATTTGTTTCGTGGAAAATTCGCCGTTGATCCAGCTTTTCGGACTAGGTACTTTTTTTAGTTCCACTCCGGCTTCCAAACACGTTTCTACAACACTGCTTCTATTCGATTCGTCCGGTTGCTGAATGGCCAAAATTACTTGCGATACATTTTCGGTACGCAGTAAATGCTCCAATTTGTCCGTATGGTAAACCGTTACACCTTCTATTCGAGTCCCGGCAATCTTTTTATTATCATCCACAAAGCCGATCACTTTAAAATCGATGCGTGCATCTTTCTCAATCGTTCTTTTAGCGATCAAACCTGAAATTCCGGCACCGTAGATCAAGACATTTACAGTATCCCCTTTGGTTTTTGTCGTTTCCAAGTACCACAATTTGATCGTAAAGCGCGATACGGTTACCAAGAACAAACAGAACAAGTATTCTATAACAACAACGGAGATCGGAAACAAATAAAAGCCATCCAGTTTCAAACGCACAAAACCTAAGGCAAAGAATAGCACCGAAGTGGTAGTTACCGCCAGAAAGAGTCGACGAAAATCTGAAGTTGACGTATGTCTTACTAATCCTTTATGGATTCCAAACAGGTAAAAAACCAACCAACGTACAAGAAAATACACCGGCAAAGCCTTCACCAAAATATCCCATTCCGTCTTCCAAAGATCAACATCAGCTTTAATGTCGAAGCGAATTAAATATGCCAAGAACAGGGAAATTGCTGACAAGACTAGATCAACAACCATGATCACCCAACGCGGCATATTCTTTTTTGGAAACATTTCGAATGTATCAGTGCTTTGAACAAAGATAGTTTTATCCCGTTGGAATTAAAACCCTAAACACATTAGTTATCACGAAAACACTGTCAATTACGCACTTTTTTCTTCAATGTACGCAAGAGATTCCACCAGAACGGCGCTTTATTCCAGGTGAGTTGTGAATAGTTGACATCAATAGCACCAAAAGCACGGTTAAAACGCCGCACATTTTCTACGTTGCTACCACCCAAATCCAACACTTTCTGTTCGTGAAGGGCTTTTTCGTACAATGCGGAAATCAGGCGATACATCCCCCCTTGATTGCGGGCTTCAGCTTCACAGGTCCCCTTTAAATAGATCATGCGATCATGAGCTACCAAATACCAAATTCCTCCGTACCATTCGCCATCATCCGTTAAATTGAGCTGATTGATCTTCAAAGCTTTGTGTTTACCAACCAATTGCGTCAATTTAGGCAAACTGTAGGTATCGATACCGGGAACTTTATGTCCCAGCTCCTGTTCAACCAAACGAAACAGCTTTTCTGGTTCCCACGAATCGTTTAACTCGAATGCAGCTGCTTTTTTAAGAGAACGTTTTGCCTGTTGATTCAGATCCAATTGTGTCAATTCTTGGTAACATTTGTCTATTCCCTGCGAAAATTGCTGTCGGATATTCAATGTCCCAAACTGAAAGTGTGCATGCAAGGCTTTTTGAACAGCCTGCGCATCAAAATGAGCCCCCACCCACTCTACGTAGCGCAAAAATGTAGGAGTTACTGCACATTTGACTCCCATGCGCAGGGTAAATGGAACGGGGATTCCTTCATGGAACTCCGATGACCATAAAATTCCCCATTGTTCAGACACAGCATCCAAATAGGCGCTTCGAACGAACGGAGTTACCGGATTGGAATCACATATGGCATCCCATTGCTCCCGATTCACATCTTTAGGTTCTATCCAGATCAACTCCATGGCTGAAAAGTAGTGAATTCATCGGTTTTATAGGTCAGGCGGATAAATTCCTCCAATTTCTCCAAGGCGTAAACACTCAATCCTTTTGGATGACCGATCACCACAAAGGGCACTTGATCCAAAGAGCGGTAAAAATCAGCTTGCTTCACCAGCATACCCGCATAAAACCCATCGCAAGAAACGTGATTCCAGGTAAAATTCGTGAGTACTGATTTTTTCCGGCCGGGTTGCGCCAAAAAGTTTCCATCTCCCCACATACGATGACGGGATTTATTCAAACGACCCGAAATGTACAATCGCCAATAAAACAGCGGTGAAAATCGCCAACTCGAAATGGGAACCTCTGTAAATACACCATTCTTCTCTGCAATGCAGACGTTGGTCGTAAACGTATACGAACTTGAAAAGGGAGCAATGGCGGTAAAATCGAAATCATAATGAGGCGATTCAAAACGTCCACCCGGAAAAACACTGGAATCAACGTTAATTCCCAAATCCGTAAGAACCTCACTGATATGATCAAATGGCTGCACACACCATCCACCAGCACGAAAAGCTTTTTGTTTTTGACCCGTCCAACGTGTCAACGTGTCAGAATAACGCCGTATGATCGAAGCAGCTTCCTCCTTTGAAAAGTCGGCAAGTTTATAGCAGCCATCGGTTTGGATCTTCCATTTTCCGTTTTGATAGCTACTTTTTTCCCAATGCGGATGCACGTGTAACTCAACCGCGCAACCCAAAGAGATCATCCGTTTCAATTGTTCGTGAATGGCCTGAGCATCTTTCTCCAAATCAGGAAATGTTGTTCGATAATCATCCAGCTTTACTAAAAAGCCTGCGTCCACAAAGAACACCATGGGGATCTGAAAACGTTCTGCAAGATCCAATAATCGATCAGTGGGCTCCAGCATACACTTGCATACCGAACCCGGATCTGTTCCAAAGAACAATTCATAATCGAAGCTTAAAACGATCTTCATTCCAAAACGAAGGTAATCAATATCTGGGTGACACGCACTAACGACAGGAAAACGCAACTAATGAGAAAATCGTATATTCGTTCATCATGATCGAGATAGAACGCAAATTTTTAGTTAAGGACGAGATCCGCCAAGTATTGAAGTATTTGGAACCAAAATCGATTCGCCAAGGATATTTGATGGATGAAAATGGTCAAACGGTTCGCGTCCGCACCAAGGGCGACAAAGGATTTTTAACGATCAAAGGCAAAGCCACCGGAATTTCCCGCACTGAATTTGAATACGAGATCCCTTTTGAAGATGCGATCAACTTGTTGGATCATTTCTGTAAATGGGAGTTATCGAAAGATCGCTATGCCATCCAAGTAGCTGGTAAAACTTGGGATGTAGACGTGTTTCACGGTCGACATGAAGGATTGATCCTCGCCGAAATTGAGTTAGAAGATGAGAATGAGGCCTTTGAGCACCCGAATTGGCTGTTGGACGAGGTAAGTCACAACGCACGTTATTACAATTCGAACTTGGTGAAGGAATAAGCTTGGGTCCGCAAATACATTCCCTCGCAGAAAGTCAGCTTTTTTCACCGATTACAATCAAAATTCGTCAATAGTCACATTTTACCTAAATACCAAGAGTGAATTTCTACTTTTGTGTTAATTAACTTAATTCTTAAGGAAAATCAGCATGATAAAATCATTCTTGTTGCTAACCCTGTCTGTTATTACGGCGGGAGCAATCCACGCAAAAAGACATTTACCTCAAAACGGTGAAACTGTAAACGTATCTATCGACTTGGTAAAAGTAAAAAGTGACAAAGTAAAAGTGACCATAGAAACACCTGCTTTCACGAGCTCCACAGCCACTTTCATGATTCCAAAAACAGTTCCTGGAACGTATTCAGAAGATGATTACGGTCGCTACATCGAACAATTGATTGCTTTTGATGCATCTGGGGCCAAATTGGCAGTTTCTAAGGTTGATGCCAATACCTTTACTATTCAGAATGCCACAACGCTAAAGAAAATAACCTATTTGGTAAATGATACTTACGATACGGAAGTAGGTGACGGATTTGGACATTCAGATATCTTTTCTCCAGCAGGAAGTAATATCCTGGCAGGTAAACAATTCATGCTGAATACTCATGCTTTTGTTGGCTATTTCAAAGGTTATGAGCAAACTCCTTATCGACTAACGGTACTTCACTCAAAAAAAATAGAAGGTTTTTCGGCTATGGTAGACAGTGATCCTAGTCCAACGGTTGACCTGTTCGAGATGCCGTCCTATGCCAAACTAGTTGAAATGCCATTGATGTACAACGCTCCAAATGCCACTTCTTTCACGATTGATGGAATGGAAATCATCATCAGCGTTTATTCACCAACTGGAAAATACCCTGTATCTGCATTGGCTCCAGGCATGGAAAAGATGATGCGTGCGCAGAAAAATTTCTTGGGTTCCTTCAACTCTACTAAGAAGTATGCCGTATTAATTTACCTCACAAATAACAGTCCGAAAGCAAAAGATGCGAAAGGGATCGGAGCTTTGGAACACCCAACTTCTACTACTGTGGTGATGCCCGAATCTATGGATTTGGATCAACTGGATGAAATGTTAAAAGATGTGGTTTCACACGAGTTCTTCCATATTGTTACTCCACTTACCATTCATGCAGAGCAGATCCACAATTTCGATTTCAACGACCCTCAAATGTCTGAACACTTGTGGATGTATGAAGGTGTGACAGAATACTTTGCCAACTTGTTTCAGATCACAGAAGGCTTGATTACGGAAGAAGAATTCTTTGGACGTATGGCCGGTAAAATTGCGACGTCATATCAGATGAACGATTCATTGAGCTTCACTTTGATGAGTAAAAATGTATTGGACCCGAAATTCAAAGAGCAATATGTGAATGTCTACCAAAAAGGTGCACTTATTGCCATGTGTATCGACATGATAATCCGCGAAGAAAGTGGCGGTAAAAAAGGTATTCTGCACATGATGCAAGATTTGGCAGCTGAATACGGAGCTGGGCGTACCTTCAAGGATGAGGAGTTATTTCCAAAGATCGTTTCTCTAACGTATCCTTCAGTTGGAGAATTCCTCAAAAAGTATGTTGCTGGAGACACGCCGATCCCTTACGACGAATTCTTTGAGCGTATGGGGGTAGAAAAAACCATGATTGATAAATCTGGAAATCCTTTCATTGGTGGAATCTATTCAGGAAAAATAGTTCCATTTATCAGTGTTAATGCAAACAGAGAAATCTTTATGTTGCCGGTAAAGAATTCCTTCACGGAAAAATTAGGTATTCAGGCAGGCGACATCATTTTGGAGATCAATGGTACGAAGTACAACTACGATAACATCAACTCCATGATCGAAACCAGCCTTGGCTGGGAAGATGGAGATGCCATCACGATGAAAATTAAACGCGGTGACAAAGTAATTCCAATTAAAGGCGAGATTGCATTACCAAAGGAACAAGCTGAAGGTTATGCTGCGTCCAGTGATGAAACTAAAAAAGACATTCGAAATGCCTGGTTGAAAGGCGGTTTGTAAAATTGGTCATTCAATAGAACGGCCGGGTAGAAAATCTACCCGGCCGTTTTCGTTCATTATAGTTGCAAAAAAAGCGCCTAACGGCGCTTTCTTCTTATTTCTTGGTACACTCACCGATCATCCAATCAGCGGCTGGCTCGCCCCAATGTGGAACATCCAAAGTACGATTGGTCATTAATTTAAATTTCTCCTTCGCTTTTTCGAAATATGGCAATGCTGCTTTAGCACCTCCACCAAACATCTTTGGTGTGTAGTACAAAGAGAACCCTTTCAATAAATAAATGTGTGGATTGTTTTCGTTCACTGCTTTGGCTGCTTTCAAATTCTCTTCAAAGATTGGTCCATATTTCTCATGTCGCTTCATCGGATCAACCGCCAAACGAGCGTTTGCGATCATCGCCTTCAACACGTGAACCTCATCTTTCAAGGGACAAGACTTCTCAATTGCCGGCATCATGGCATCAGCCATATCCAAGTACATATCGCGTACTTCAGCCGTTACTCCTTCATAATAGGTCATTTGAACAGCCCCGTATGCAGCATAATAGTTCGTCAACCAATGATCCGGATGTTTTTCTTTCAATACAGTTAATTGCTCGTTTTTCAACTGCCACTGTTCTTTGGTACGCATTGAATCAATGTCGGCGCAAATGGTTTTCACATCGGTTAGAACGCTATCAGGAACCTGAGCAAATGCTCCACCTGATAAAAGCAATCCAAAAAGGATGATAATGTGTTTCATGTTATTGGTTTTGAGGTAAAATTATAATTCGTCTTTATTAAATTCCGTTAACGACAAGTTAAATCCGAAAAATACATTGAAATAGAACGGTGGTAACATTTCATATCGTTCCGTTCCTGTAGTATTGTAGCGGTATCCAAGTACGTTCTTTTGATTCGTGATGTTATCCAAACTGATGTAGAACACCGAAAACATCTTCTTGATCGTTGTCAAATACGACAAAGTAATCGCAAAATTGTGGTAATCCGGAGCGCGATCTCCCAAGAATTCCTGCGATGTTGGGTTGTAATACGGTCGACCACTGGCATAACTGTATGTCGCAGAAATGTTCGTTTGCAATTTCATCCAGAAATACTTCATAACGATGTTCAAATTGTGGTTTGATACATAATCCGGCGTAGCCTCTGCCACATAGTTCTGGTACAAACGCTTGGTATCGATGTAAGAGTACGAGATCCAGTAATCAAAACTCTTGATAGATTTGCGATCGCGCCAAAAGAAATCGATTCCCTGCGCATACCCGAAACCAGAATTATCGACTTGTCCCAAATCAAAGCGGAATGCGTTTGGCGTATAGGCTGTTCCGTTTTCTCGCACCAATTGATCGTAGGATTTGTAATATCCTTCCACACGCAAAATACGGTCGTTCTTCATCAATTGGTAGTTTAGCATTAAGTGCAAGGCTTCCTGAAAATCCGGACGGTATCCAAATAACAGGTAATTCGTCGCCGCCGTTTGATAGAACAATCCGGAAGCAAAAGAAACCTGACCATTCTTACCTGTTTTTGCAGCCATGGCCAATCGTGGCGAAATATTTCCTTTGGCTAAAAGCTGGGAGTACTCGGCGCGCACACCCGGTTTGATCGCAAATCCGCGGAACGGGATTAGGTCTGCCTCCACATAAGCGGCACTTTGTAATTCCGTAAATCCACCGATCAATGAATCAAACTGCTGGGCGTAATTGAAATGTTGCACATCAGAACCCATCAAAAGGCGGAAACGATTGCTTTTTGAATATACAAACTCCCCTCTTCCTTGAACTCTTCTATCATCTCGGGTTACATCTAAACCATCCCACTCAATGCGATCTGTATTGTTACTCGTAGAAAAACCTACAAAGTACAACCACTTTTCGTTGATCGGATTTTTGAAAGATGTATTGGTGTACGTATTCTCATTTTTGATCCCGAAATTGATCTTTTTAGAAGGATCAACCGGATCGGTAATTGTAATACCGGAGGAGTTATAACCTTGCTGAATAGTTGTTTTGAAAATTCCACGCGTATTGGTTTGCGCGACATATCTTCCGGAAAGTCCGAAACCATTAGGAGCCTCATAAAACTCCACATTTGGTTGAGAGATCAATAAAAATGGCGTCAAATTCTGGTAAGAACCGCTGAATTCTACAGCACTTTTATCCATCAATTGAGCTCCTGAAAGGTAAACACCTGCAAAACTAGCTCCCGTATTAATGGTTGTTTTGGCTGGAAGATCATTGGTGCTTAAATCCAAAATAGATGAAAGCGCTTGTCCGTAGCGAGCGGTGTATCCACCCGAACTGAAAGAAGTTCCTTTGAACTGGAAGGGACTGAAGCGCGTGCGTTGCGCGACACCCGGAACAGAACTTCCGAACGCATTTTGCGCTACCAAACCATCAACCATTACCGCAGATTCACTCACATCGCCACCGCGAACCATCAGGCCGGTCTGATCACCTCCATTTCGTTGCACACCCGGTAAGGTCTGCAATGCACCGGCAATATCTCCTTGTCCACCTGCTGTGGTCACAATATCGATCGGATTGAGCAGGGCAACAGCACGATCGTTGTTGGCTTCTATACTACCCGCAGTGATGATGACATCTTCGATCTTGGTCGTTTTCATCACCTTGAATTCGCGTGTAATGGTCGAGCCATCCAAATTCAATTCCACGGCCAATTCTTCGATCTCTTCACTGCGGATGATCAATGTCTGAGTACCACTCAATTTACATACTAGCGTAAACTTTCCGTTGGCATCTGTTTGTTTGACATCCAGTGTTCCTTTGATGTAGACCGTAGCCAATTCTACCGGCTTACCATTTGTCAGTAAAACCGTACCGTTAATGGTGGTTTGTCCAATGGATAAACTAGAAATCGTTATAAAAACTATTAGTAACCAATGCTTCATCTTACTCTCCGATTAAGGGTTGTTTTTGTGTATCGAACACGCTACCACCAATGCGTACCTTGAACCACTCCATGAACATTTCCAAACTTGGTTTCGGGATACTTTCTTCATCGTCCACGATAGCCATGCATTCATTTTTGAAGATCTTCTTGAAATGCGCCTCAATGAGCGGTTCGTATTCCATAAATTCTTCTTCGATCAGGTATAAACTCCCTTCCAGATCGTCATTCTCATCGAAATCAAATTCTTCGTCGTTCAATTTTGCCCAATCGCAAAATGCCTGGCGCGGTTCCACCAGGATATATCCTCTATTCACTGTCTTCATTCCACTTTACTATTGCTCGTTCTTCTCCTTTTTCAATGCGTTTCCACACCGTTTTCTTGCCTTTTCTGGCTTCAATCAGGTATAACCAATATTCTTTCTTCGGATCTTTTTGCCAAATCTTCCGCAATTTCTCGGTTGGTATGGCTTTGGCTGACTCAATAACAATCAATTCCTTTGGCCCAACCAACGTCAAACTATTCCGCTTCGAAAAATGCCAATTATCTCCAACTTTGAAGGATTCGCAAGGATCTCCGAAGCAATCCAGCCAATTGTAAAAAGCATTTTTCACGCGCAAACTATCCTTAAAATGGTAATACAAGAACACCAAACTATCTTGATCGTTGAGCGCCATCCACTTTTCACTTTTTTCCGGACCGAAGCGATCTGCAAACAAGAGCGTGTCCCAAGATTGCCACTTTTGCACTTGAAACAAGCTGTCTCCCAGCCCTAAAAAAACACTTTCCTCAGGCCGTTCATAGCGCTTATCGGTTGAATCCGTGAGCTCTTTCTTCGGAGAGTCGCTTGCATCATCCGGAGCAAGGTCATCAAAGGCCACCGTTTCAGAGGACTCCGAACACGCCGCCAGCAAGATTACACATATGCCTATGAACCAGTATTTCATGCTTTGATCGCTTTCAATGTATCAATTACATACTCAGTTCCTACATCGTCTACATCTAAATGCGTTACCATACGGATCATTCCCGGTCCAAAAGCAACGGTCAATACCCCGTGTTCTTTCAGTTGCTGAATGATCGCATCTCGTTGCTCTGCCTCTTTTAATACAATAACAACAATATTCGTTTCCACCGGAATAACCGAATCTACCCAAGTATGATTGATCAAGGCACTTTCCAGTTTTTTCGCACGTTGATGATCCTCTTTGAGGCGAGTCACATTGTTTTCAAAAGCATACAAAGCTCCCGCAGCGATGATCCCTGCCTGACGCATTCCACCACCAAAGGCTTTACGCACTCGTCGTGCTTGATGGATAAAATCCTTGGTGCCGATCAATAAAGATCCTACCGGCGCACCAAGACCCTTGGATAAACACAGGGAAATTGAATCGAATTGAGCGGCATAGGTCTTTGGATCCACTTGATTTTCTGCGAGTGCATTCATCATGCGTGCTCCATCCAAATGTAAGGGCAATTTGTATTTATCCGCCAAGGCGCGAAAACGTTTTATCTCCTCGAAATCATAAATAGCACCACCTCCGCGATTCGCAGTATCTTCCAATGCAAGTAACTGTGTCACCGGAAAATGTACATCATCCGGCATGATCCACTGCTCTGCTTCAGCTGCCGTTATACGTCCGCGATTTCCACGTAACAAGCGCACAGATGCACCTGAATTCTTGGCAATTCCTCCACCTTCGTATTTGTAGATGTGCGCGTCTTCGTGACAGATCACTTCGCCACCTGGTTTTACATGCACATTGATCGCGATTTGATTGGTTTGTGTTCCGGAACTACAAAATAGTGCTGCTTCTTTACCAAAATAGGCAGCCACTTTTTCCTGTAAACTGTTTACTGTTGGGTCCTCTCCAAAAACATCATCTCCAACAGGTGCTTGCAACATTGCTTGTCGCATGGAATCAGACGGAACAGTCACAGTATCAGAACGCAAATCAACGATCATAAGTCCAAATATTAAGTTGGGGCAAAACTACCAAAAAACAACACGCATCAAGCAGCAAATTCGGTGAATGGTCGCAGGTTCTCGGTTAGCGGTAAATGAAAAAACCACCTCCTGGTTGGGAGATGGTTCTATGCATTCAGTAATACTTACTGGAATTAACGCTTGTGGAATGGTTCGTCAGAAACAGTTAATTTCTTACGACCTTTACGACGACGTGCAGCCAATACTTTACGTCCGTTCTTAGTGGCCATGCGGCTACGGAAACCGTGTTTGTTTCTTCTCTTTCTTACAGACGGTTGAAACGTTCTTTTCATGATCTATTTCTTTAATCCTATTTTCAATTTAGCCGCTGATAATTTGCTACTTTAAACATTGCTATCATCAGACAGGGGTGCAAAGATAGGTACATTTTCCAATTATTCAATATTTCTTTGAAAATTATCTGAAAAAAGTACACAAATCGTTGTCGGACATCGTACTTTTGCACCACGAAATTACTCATTATATATGTTGCGACCAAAACAAGCAAAGAAAGAAAAGGTTACTCTTACACGCGACAGCTACAAAAAAGCACAACGACTATTCGCTTATATGAAGCCTTACCGCGGACAATATTTACTTGGTTGGCTTTTCTTGGTGATTTCTACTTCTATCGGTTTGATCTTCCCTATTTTACTTGGGCAATTACTAGGAACAGGAAATGGATCTTCGACAACGATGTCGGAAGCCATTCAAGCGATTGACCTGACCAATATCAATACAGTAGCCTTTGCACTTTTTGCACTCTTCGGCATTCAAGCTGTAACGAGTTATTTCCGCGTTGTACTCTTTACAAATGTTACGGAGAATACCCTGCGCGATCTGCGAAATGATGTGTTTTCAAAACTACTTCACTTGCCAATGGATTTCTTCAACCGCAATACGGTAGGAGAACTAACCAGTCGTTTGAGCAGTGATATCACCCAAATTCAAGAAACACTCCGAACTACAATTGCTGAATTCTTTCGTCAGATCATCATGGTTGTTGGAGGAATTTTTATTCTGACCTTCATTTCCTGGAAATTGGCCTTGATCATGTTGGCGACAGTTCCCGTAATCGCAATCATTGCTGTTGCATTCGGTCGTTTCATTCGTCGCCTTTCAAAAGAAGCACAAGATCAAACCGCCGCTGCAAACAAAACAGCTGAAGAAGCACTGACAGGAATTGGAAATATCAAAGCATTTACGAATGAAGTATTGAGCTTTCAACGTTTCAATACTGCAGTGAACGAGATCCGTCGTTTGAATGTGAAAAGTGGTTTGTGGCGTGGCTTGTTCGTTTCCTTCATTGTATTTGCAATGTTTGGAGCCATTGTTTTCATCATTTGGCAAGGACTATTGATGACCGAAGGAGCGCACCCAACCTTGGCGAAAGGAGATCTGTATTCTTTCTTGATGGTTACCTTATTAATGGCAGCAAGTATTGGTTCGCTTCCTGATTTCTATGCTTCGATCCAAAAATCGATTGGGGCAACGGAAAAATTAATGGACTTGATCAATGAAGTAAGCGAGCAAGAATTATTCACTGGAACGGAACAACCAAAAATCTCCGGAGCGGTTCGATTTGAGAACGTGCGCTTTTCTTATCCGCAACGCAAAGATATGGAAGTACTGAAAGGCGTTTCATTCTCAGTGGAATCGAATAAAACGCTGGCTTTGGTAGGTGCATCTGGCGGAGGTAAATCTACCATCGCATCACTGATCTTGCGTTACTATCCCATTCAGGAAGGAACAATTGCCTTTGATGGAACAGATGGTGCCAAGATCGATCTAAAACACTTGCGTAAACACATCGCTGTTGTTCCACAAGAGGTATTGTTGTTTGCCGGTTCGATCAAGGAAAATATTGCCTTTGGAAAACCAGGCGCAAGCGACGAAGAGGTCGAATTGGCTGCAAAACAAGCGAATGCTTTAGACTTTATCGAAAGCTTTCCGGATAAGTTCGAAACCCAAGTTGGTGACCGAGGAATTCAGCTTTCTGGTGGACAAAAACAACGTATTGCCATTGCCCGTGCCATTTTGAAAAATCCTACTATTTTAATTTTGGATGAGGCTACTTCTGCACTTGATTCCGAATCGGAACGCATAGTTCAGGATGCACTGGACAAATTGATGAAAGGGCGAACGTCCATCGTGATCGCACACCGTTTGAGTACCATTCGCAATGCGGACCAGATCTTGGTGCTTCAAAATGGCGAGATTGCTGAAAGTGGTTCGCACGATGAACTCATGAGTCGGGCTGGTGTTTATGCCGACTTGGTAAAAATGCAAGGGAATTTTTCACGTTGATTCCAATTCCTTAACAAAGTTTTCATAAGAAGAACGTAACTTTGGCTTAAGCATCGAAATGAAACCCTACAGGTATTTTACCGAAACCATTTCGAAAGTAGCTGAAAGCGTTGTATGCTAAAGTTCATTATTTCAATTACCTTAATTGTGTTTTGTTCGGTTAACATTACAGGACAAAATTTAATTATCAATGAAGTTTCACAGGGACCTTCTGGTGCGAAAGAATATGTGGAATTGGTGGTGAATGGAACACCCACTTGTCAAACTCCGGTTCCTTGTCTTGATCTACGCGGACGGGTGCTCGACGATAACAACGGTTACTTTTCTTCCGGAGCAGGTGCCGGAATTGCGACAGGTGCTATTCGGTTTTCAAACGACAATTTTTGGTCCTGTGTTCCGCAAGGCACGATTATACTTATATACAATCACGAAGATCTAAACGCTTCAATCCCATCTGATGATGTAAGTTTAACAGACGGGAATTGCCTGTTGGTGCTTCCGGTGAACTCTAACTTATTGGAGGGAACAAGCATTGGACCTTCTTTGGGCGATGCGAATTATCCGGTTAATTCCAATTGGACAGTTGGGAGCGGAAGCTGGTCATTTATAGGAATGGCAAACAGCGGCGATTCTTTTCAAATTCGTAGTTCTATTACAGATCCACTGCCCGATCATTCCGTATCCTGGGGAAACAACACGTCCAATTCCGTGATTTACTTTCCAGGTGCTGCCGGCTTGGTGTTTTCATTCATGAACACAACCAGTGATAGTCCGGTTGTTCAGGCAAATTGGTCGAGTGCTTCGGCAAGTACCAATCAAACTCCAGGATTACCGAACAGCACCGAAAACGCGGCTTGGATCAGTAGCCTAAATCCGTATTGCGGCACTGCTACTTCATTTCAAGCAAACTTGTCAATCGTATCTCCTACATGTGCCCTGAATTGCATCGGAAGCATTCAGTGTACTGTGAGCGGTGGCACGCCTCCCTACTCCTATTCTTGGTCAAACGGTGACAACACCGCTACAATTGGTAATTTATGTCCCGGAACATACACGGTTACGGTAACTGACGCTGGTGGTTGCTCAATTACTGAACAAATCGTTCTTCCCAATGGAACTGTTAACGTACAAGGTTTACAAAGCAATGAAAGTTGCGAAAATGGTTGCGACGCCGATATTTTGATCGCCGTTTCAGGAGGCACCGGACCTTATACCTATGCATGGTCAGACGGATTTACGGGAGCCAGTCACATGGATATCTGCGCCGGAGATTACACCTTGCTGGTTACAGATATCAACGGCTGTGTTGGAAACTTGAGCGCGACCATCTTTCCCGGACCACCCATTACACCAGCAAATGCGGCGAGTATTGGTCCTTTAACAACGGTAAGTGGTAATCAACAGTTAACCGCGACACCCGCCGGCGGTTCCTGGGTCTCGAATTGCGGTTCCTGCGTTTCTTCCAATGGAATTTTTGATCCAGCTGTTTCCGGTGAAGGAGTTTTTTCTGTTTGCTATACCGTAGGTACAGGAGGTTGCGCCTCTACAGATTGTATCACAATAGTTGTAACAGAAGGATGTATAGGTGATTCATTACAACTTCAAGAGAGCATTTGTCCGGGAGACAGCATTTTGTTCGAAGGAACTTTCATTTCAATTCCGGGAAATTACGCGGCCATTGTAACAGATCAAAATGGTTGTGACAGCATTATCTCCTTACAACTGAGTTTTTTCCCGTTAAGTACTGATCCTTTCGTTTACGAAATATGTTCAGGAGACTCACTATTTTTGGCTAATCAATGGATCTTTTCGGACACCGTTTTCACGGCACTACAAACTGATCTGAATGGCTGCGAGTACAATGCCGATTTTGTAGTGTCCATAACTTCATGTTGGAATGGAAATTGGTATTTTTCGGCACCAAATGTCTTCACACCAAATGGCGACGAAATAAACGATGTGTTTGAATTCACACTGGTAGACGTAGCACTTGTCAACGCCACTATACTCAATCGCTGGGGAGGAATTATTGTTGAATTAAACCCGGCAAATCCTAGTTGGAACGGTCTGGACGTTCATGGCAAAGCAGTTTCGGAAGGAAATTACACCTACTTGTGTACCTATCAATTACCAACCGGCGAGCAGAAAAAGGCCCATGGTGTTGTGACTCTCGTTCGCTAAGTTGATGGCATGCGAAAAAAGTGTATTTTGGTCAAAACCAAAGCACCATGCAACAACGCTATTTCACACTAGTTTTTGCCACCATTGCGCTGTCAACTGCGTTTATCGTAGCTTGTACGGGAGAATCCGCAAGCAAAGTTGACACTTCGAAAAGAACGATCACACTTCCTGTTGAACCTGGTGAAGACACCACTGCAAGAGAACTCGGATTCTTTGATAGAGTAAAATCTCCATATACCAACGCAAACAAAACAGCTTATTTGGCCTTGACTAAAAAAGTGAAGCGCGTTAATTATTTCTCTCCAACTCCGGATGGGACCTTTTTTCTTGCTGTAAACAAAGATGACCTTTTCAAAACACGTAAGGATTACACCCCTTATTTTGATAAATCCGTTCGTTTTACCCTGTTCAATGAAAAGGGAGAAAAACTCTTGGAAAATCTGGAACATGTCGGAAACCCAGGCTTCATTGCAGACGAGTACATGGAAGTTAAACAGAATGGCAAGTTTGGTTTGTACAATTACGTTTCTAAAAAATTGATTGAACCCGAATACGATGCGCTTTTTCCAAGTACGATCATGGAATACGTTGCAATTGGCCGCAAGAATGGTCAACTCTATAAAATATATCCCGATGGAAAATCGAAAGTTGTACCGAAAAAACAAGCAGCACCGGACCTGCGTAGTTTGATCACCAAATTCCCACTCAACTTGCAAAGTGACTTTTTTGCCATGTGGTATCACGCTAATGATTTACCTGAATATGCCGGCAAAAAATCGAATGAGATCTATTCGCAGGGAATGATCATGGCTCCATCATATATCATAGAATTGCAAGCCTATCCGAATTTAGTGCAGTACTTGGTGATGAGTGGAGATTCCTTGAATTTGACCGCCGAACAAGGAAAATCGATCAATGATGATTTCAGTGTTTTCTTTACCGAGCTTTACACACGTTCTTCAGAAGCGCGTGGTTATCAGTCGTGGGAAAAGAAGATTCATACGGTAGACAAATTGAATCGGACAAAAACGACATTGGTATTATTCCAATTTTCCGATTACGACCTTCCAGGAGATGAGTTCAAACCGACCTATTCATTTGTAAATGACAGCACTTTAGAAGTTAAGAATCTGTTGTACCTGGAAGAAGAATTCATGCTGGATTATGCTCTGATGACGCGTTATGAATATTATCGCATTCATTTGGACGGTACCATTGAACGACTCTCAAAAGGCTTGTTCCCAATGACCAGTTCCATCGAATTGGCACGCTACCACTTCAAAGGACATTTTGCACGTCACATGACGGAAGAGGAATGGGCAAATTCACCGATCATGACAGCCGAAATGGATGGTGTTCCACAAGTTGAAAAAACGGACCATTTAAAGGCGAGTGATCTGGAATATATGCGCAATGAAATTTATGCGCGACACGGAATGATCTTTACAGATGAAAAATGGAAAGAAATTTTCGGCAAACAATCTTGGTATAAACCAAAACGCAAGAAGGTAGATCAGTTGCTCACGCCATTGGAAAAGAAAAACCTCCAGTTTATCAAGAATCTTGAGCGCGAATTGAAAGGAAACCCGAAAAAATTTATTCATCCGAAATACGATTTTTACGTTGCGGCTGGTTAAGACTCTTTTATTCATCCTGATACTGATCCTCAACGCTGGAATCTTTCGCGTAGCGGCGAGCTACATGCATTTGGATGGCGATGAAGCATTTTTGATGGACCGGCAAGCCCAATTGGCAAACCCTTTATTTCAGCCGGCATTGGTATTGCATGGGTTCAGTTCAAGTATTTCTTTACTAATTGTAAGTCTATTGGTGATTTTTCGCTTGGAAAGATATGCCATACACCGAACACTGGGAAAAATGGCCCTCTCCCTGATACTCTTTTTGGCTGTACCAAGTGGTTTGTTTCTCAGTTTTTACGCCGAAGGTGGCAGCCCAGGCAAGTTTCTGTTCGCCATTCTAAGTTTTTATACGGCTTGGGTGGTTATTCAAGGCTATCAAGCTATTAGACAAAAACGCATTCTTGAACACCGCCAATGGATGATTGAATTGTTGATATTATTGTGTTCGGCTATCAGTTTGAGACTTTTCATTGTTTTTTTTGTCATGGCCTTCGAATGGCAAGGAAATGCGATGTATCTCACTGCTGC
>VFQT010001239.1_pt1 | contig 31832 bp, 24 predicted proteins | sample 3512381 | NCBI WGS metagenome assembly VFQT01 (sample SAMN10412376, study PRJNA504923) | tailings metagenome | isolation source: Relicate 2 Philex TSF3 active mining site | place: Philippines: Tuba, Benguet | collected 2017-08-29
CTTGGGCGTTGAGCGCTTTGGCTTCATCTAACATTTTTTTGGCTTCGGCAATTCGAAGGTCCGCTTCGGTGCGTATGGCTTCGATCTTTTGGTCTGCGGTATCCAACTTCTTGCGCGCATCCATGTTCATGTTGAAATAACCGATCAGCCCGCCGATCAAAAAGACGGCGAGCCCCAAACCCCAAAGCAGAATGGTGGGCATGGTTGTAGTGGCAAATTCAACTTGCATGGTTACTTCCTTTCAAGAGGCTGGCACTTCGGGCAAACATGGGTGCCGCGCTGACCTACAGTTAATTTTTGGATCTCTGTTCCGCAGACAAGGCAGGGGGTGCCTTCGCGGTCGTACACACGAAAATGATTTTGATATTCACCACCGCGATAGACCCAGTCTATGCTGGCGCCGTTGCGGCGGATGCCTTCCTTCAACACCGAACGGATCGCTTCATGCAACGCTGCGGCTTGCTTCAGCGTTACAGACTTTGACAACCTCAAAGGGTGCAGCTTCGCCATGTGCAAGGACTCATCTGCATAGATGTTGCCCACGCCTGCAAGAAACGTTTGGTCGAGCAGCAAGGGCTTGAGTTGACGATTTTTCTTTTGCAGATTCTCGTACAACCACTGCGGGGTGAAATCCTTGCTGAGAGGTTCTGGCCCGAGTTTGCCGAGCACGGTTTCGGGCTGGTCTGTCAGCCACACACGACCGAACTTGCGCGTGTCATTGAAGGCGAGGTAACTTTCTTCTCCGCGTGAGCCGCGTAAAGCGAGGATGAGACGGTCGTGCTTCTCGGCGTTAATTTTACCTTTTCTTACAGAAAGGTCACCGCTCATGCGCAGATGTATCAGTAAATTGTAATCTTCGAGCTGAATGATTATGTACTTTGCCCGGCGCGATACCCCCACGATCCGTTGACCTGCCACCTGCTCTGTGAACTTTTTCGGCGAAGGTGTCGCGACCGTCCGCGCCCAGCGAATATCTGCCGAGACGATTCTTCGTCCGGTGATATCGGGCTCGATACTTCTTGCAACAGTCTCAACTTCGGGGAGTTCGGGCATGGAAAGTAGGTGTCAGGTGCGAAGTGTCAGGTGTCAGGTTTTCACTTGAAACTTGGCACCTGACACCTGACACCGATTTTATTCGTTAAACATCTCTCCCACCGAACGCCCTTCGTGAGCGCGGCGGATGACTTCTCCCAACAATGGGGCAATGGAGAGGACGGTGATCCTGTCTTCCAGAATTTTCATTTTTTCCGGCGAGAGCGGAACAGAGTCTGTGGTGATAATGCGTTTGATCGGCAAAGAGGCGAGGCGAGCGGCGCCATTCGCAGAAAGGATCGGATGGATGAATGCCAAATACACATCGCGCGCGCCATTCTGTTTGACCACGTTCACTGCCTGCGCGATCGAACCGCCGGTATCCACTTCATCATCCACGATGATAACGTCGCGGTCTTTCACATCACCGATCAAGGTCAACGCTTCGGCTTTGGCATCGTTGCCGTGGCGGCGCTTCTCGATGAAAGCGATGGGCATATCCATATCGGCGGCATAGTTGCGTCCTTTTTTGGCGAAGCCCAGATCCACCGAAACGACGACCGGTTCTTGCATATCAGCACGCAAAGCTTGGTTGATGTGATGGATCAGCAAATGCGAAGCCGTCAACACATCGCCGGGGATGGAGAAAAATCCCTGGATCTGCCCGGCGTGCGGGTCGAGGGTCATGTAGCGATCCGCGCCTGCAGCTTCGATCATATCTGCGACCAAACGCGCGGTAATTGGCACACGCGGCTGGTCTTTCTTATCTGAACGACCATAACAAAGATATGGCACAACCGCTGTGATGCGAGCCGCCGAATCCAGCTTCAGGGTCTGGATCATGATGAGCAGTTCCATCAGGTTGCGGTGCACGGGTGAAGATGTGGTCTGAATGACATACACATCTTGTCCGCGCACACTGCCGTTCAGTTTGACGAATAAGTTCTCATTGGGAAACTCGATCACCTCACGTCCGCTAAGGGGAAGGTCGAGGTACTCGGCTATTTTTTGTGACAATTCGGGCGAACCCGTCCCGCCGAATAACTTGATTCCCCCATATACTTTCAGATCGTGGTGAACATGGTGCATCTACTGCTTCTCCTTAATGCGCTTGTCCCATTCTGAGCGCAGCACGCTCATGAAAAGAACATCCTCATATTTTCCATTTTTATAAACTGCCTGGCGTTGCCTGCCCTCCAAGACAAAACCAGCTTTTTCATAAGACCGTACCGCCCGCACATTATCTTCGTACACACGCAAGTACGCACGGTTCAGGTTCAACGTCTCGAAACAATGACGCAGTAACAAGGTCATAACTTCCGCGCCGTAGCCTTTGTTCCATTCCGATTTATCACCGATCATAATGCCAAGCTCGGTGCTGCGAGGTACCAATTCAATTCCAAAAAGCCCGCAGTTGCCGATCAACTTCCACGCCTTACCTTTACGAATTTCGATCGATAACGGCTTCTCATGCGGGTCACGTTTCGAAAAGCCATCGAACCAGTTCTGCTCATCCTGCATCGACATCGGCAAATACATTGCCAGGCTATGCGTCACTTCGGGGTCATTGATCCATTCATGGAACTTCTGCACATCTTCGCGCTCCACAGCACGCAGGCGAATCCGCTTACCGTAAATGATGCTCATTTCGACCTTTCTTTCAACAACATGTTCGCCGCTTGCCAGGGCGAAACCTTTCTTTGGATGACTGACTCAAGGACATTTTCATACACCTCAGCCGTCAACTCCTCTCGGAACTTGGTCATCAACCCTTGGCGGATCAACGCCTCCAACTCGACCTCAAGCCGGGTTCGCTCGCGAAGAGCCCAATCTCCACTCAAGCGGAGGTGCTCCACATGCCGCTTGATGGCATCCACCAATTCAGAGATGCCGATCCCTTCAGTGGATACAGTCCGTTGAATCGGCGGAATCCACATCTTGGTATTTGTATTCGTTTTCGGCGCAGAGACGCTCATATACGTGCCATGATGCTTGAAGACACGTTCCGTTGGGTGCGCCAATTCAAGCATGGTCTTCAACGCCTTCTCAGTGTGTTCCACACCGGGTCGATCTGCCTTGTTGACCACGAGAATATCCGCGATCTCCAGAATACCCGCTTTGATGGCTTGAATGTCATCTCCAAGCCCGGGAGCTTCAACAACCAAGGTCGTGTGAGCGAGGCGGGCAATATCCACTTCACTTTGACCAGCCCCTACCGTCTCCACAATGACAATGTCAAATCCAGCCGCATCAAAGACTTGTACCACATTGGCAGTCGCCTGTGCTAATCCGCCCAGGGAGCCGCGTGAAGCCATCGAACGGATGAAAACGTTCGGGTCACCCGAAAGATCACGCATGCGGACTCTATCGCCTAACACCGCACCGCCCGTGAACGGACTGGACGGGTCTACGGCGACGATGGCAACACGTTTATCTTCCTTCTTGCGATAATGCAGCGCCAGTTGGTTAACCAATGACGATTTCCCTGTGCCCGGCGCGCCTGTCACACCGATAAGATGGGCCTTGCCCGTATGGGGAAAAAGTTCCATTAACAGAGTTTGTCCCTCATGCGAATTGTTTTCCACTTTGGTCAACGATCGCGCGAGGGCAAGGCGGTCACCGTTAAGAATGGCTTGAGAATTTGTCATGAAACCTTTATTTGCTACAAAGTCATAAGGTCACAAAAATGTCACTTTATGTTCTTGCGTTTTCTTGATTAACAACAAAACACAGAGCAACTTCCGCTCTGTGTTGAGATGTGCAGTTATGCTGCCACTGCTATTTTTATGTCGCGGATAATATCTTCCGTATTTGCACCGGGACCGTACACCCCGGTAACGCCCATTTCTTTCAAGCGGTGAAGATCTTCATCGGGAATGATGCCCCCGAGAAAAACTTTGACATGCGACTGTCCATTGGACCGCAGCAGTTCCATCACACGCGGGGTCAATGCCATGTGGGCGCCCGAGAGCACCGACAAGCCTACTACATCCACATCTTCCTGAAGCGCAGCTTCAGCGATCATTTCCGGCGTCTGGCGCAAGCCGGTGTAGATTACTTCCATTCCGGCATCACGAAGCGCACGCGCAATGACTTTCGCACCGCGATCATGTCCATCGAGACCAGGTTTGGCTACTAAAACTCGAATTTTCTTTTCGGTCATTTATCCTCCGATAAGGATCGTTGAAGTCATTATACTATGCCTCACAATGGGGAGATTCAATAAAAATGTAAGGAGAGAATACGCGTAAAATCATCTCCTCTTAACCAATAATCCTTTTGAGGTCATAAATCTTGCTGACAAAATAAAAGGATTGCCAAATGGCAATCCTTTTATTCTTCACTGGGTGGTGCACTTTGTGGCGGCGGAACATCGCCATAATCCAACACTTGGCGCATTTGGGTCGCACCTTCAGGCGGACCAACGATCTTTTTGTCTTCCATCGTATCCATCAAACGGGAGGCACGGGTATAGCCGATGCGCAGTTTACGCTGAAGCATCGAGACCGACCCTTTGCCTTCTCTGCGAACGATCGCCACAGCTTCTTCAAACAATGGGTCACCGCTGACTTTGGGAGTTTCGTCCCAAAGAGGAGCTTGCTTGAGCGGCACATTTTCGGGAATGGTATCGGCGGGGGTAGAGCCAGCCGCGGCGGCATAGGGGCTGGTATTGCCTGCCTGGTCACGCCAATATTCCACCAGTTTGTGAATCTCACCATCTGAAACGAACACACCTTGCAAACGCGCTGCAGCAGGAGCATCTGGCGCCTGATAGAGCATGTCACCGCGCCCGAGCAATTTTTCCGCGCCGGGTTGGTCGAGGATAACGCGGCTGTCTGTGTTGGATGCCACAGCAAAGGCGATACGAGCCGGGAAGTTGGCTTTGATGAGACCCGTCACCACATCAACAGACGGACGTTGGGTCGCAAGGATCATGTGAATACCAGTGGCACGTGCCAACTGCGCCAAACGTGTGATGGTCTTTTCGGTTTCATCCGGCGCGATCATCATCAAGTCTGCCAACTCGTCGATGACGATAACGAGATAAGGCAATTTCTTTTCACCCTTCAGTTTCATCTTGGCGTTGTAATCGGTGATGTTACGCGAACCGACCTGAGCGAACATGTGATAACGCTTGTCCATTTCACGTGTGATCCATTGCAGTGCACCGATCACACGGTCCATTTCCACGACCACCGGACCGAGCAGGTGAGGCACACCGTTGTACCCGGTCAACTCCACGCGCTTGGGATCGACGAGCACAAGGCGCAAGTCATCGGGTGTGTGATAGAGAAGCATACAAGTAAGGATCGAGTTGACACACACCGACTTACCAGAACCAGTTGTACCTGCAATAAGCATGTGCGGCATATTTTCGATGCTGGCAATGGCGGGCAAACCGGCCACGTCACGCCCGAGCGCGAATGCAAGCGGCTTCTTGTAATTCTTGAAGATCTCGCCTTCCAAAATATCGCGCAGTGCCACACGTGCCATCTCGTCATTCGGCACTTCGATACCGACATAACTATGACCCGGCACCGGCGCTTGGATACGGATGCGCGGTGCAGCTAATGCGAGGGCGAGGTCATCGGCGAGCGATGCGATCTTTGAAACGCGGACTCTGGTTCGCACGCCGCCTCGAGACTCAAGAAAAAGCGGCTCCACCCCAAATTGCGTGATCGAAGGTCCGCGGCTGATCGCAACTACTTGCGCTGGCGCGCCAAAGGAAGCAAGCGTCTCTTCAATAAGGTGGGCACGTTGTTTAATGAAATCTTCGTTAACCGTTGCTTCACTGCCTTCATCCAGAATGTCTGCCATGTCGGGCAGTTTCCATTCGATGACGGTCGTTCCACTGCGGGTTTGAACGGGCTGTACAGGGACAGCGTTCGCCATGTCCAAGGCGGGCATGGCAGAGGAATCTATCGGTGTAAGTCCATCGCTTGAGAGGGGTTGGGCATCTGTCAGCGGGGTTTGAGGCGCAACAGGTTTGATGATAAGGTCACGCAATTTTGTCATCAAAGGTTTGAACCAGAAGAAAAGTTCGATGACGGGTTTATCCAATAAAACGGCAATGCCGATGATGAGCCAGGCAAGCATGGCAATGAATGCGCCGCCTGTTCCAAATGCTCCCCACAGAAAACGCTGACCCAAGCCGCCGAAATATCCGCCGCCTTCACCGGTCAGTGCAACGGCTTCGGCTGTTTCAGCAGTGGCAATGAATGAATGGAGGAGAGTGAGCAGCCAGAAGAAAAGGATGATGCTGCCTACACCGCGTTCAATGGAGAGCGGTGGGATGCGTTCGATCTTGCGAAGGACCAGCCATAACCCAAAGACCAGCAAACCAATGGGAAGGACATACACACCCCATCCGAATAATTGTGCAAGGAAGAAGATGAAACCACCAACAATGGCAGAACGATTCGCGGAGATCAATCCCAAAAGAATGATCAGACCCACGAATGACAGGATCACTCCAACAACATCAAGTTTACGTTCGGGGGAAAGTTTTTCCCACCAGGATTGTTCGCGCTGCGGCGGCATATACACTGGCGGAGGCGGTGGTGGAATGTGCATGCCGCCTTTGCCTTTTGCCGGCGCCTTGGCATGCAAATCGGTGTCGCCCTTTTTTGGGGGAAGGGTTTTGCCTGCAGGCTTTGAGCTTTTACTTTGCGGCGCGGAGGGTTTAAGGAGGGGCATTCGATTTACGATTGGAGAATGTACGATTCTTGATGGATGGTGTGTGAAAAAACGCTGTCGAGTCATTATAGCACAAATGGTCTGTTTACCTTTTTGTACCGTATTCATTGTCATGGGTCTATGCCGCTCAGCGTGACAGAGCATAAGTTAAGGTAAAATTGCAACGCTTAACTTTCAGTGATTGATTCGCGGGGCTACATTTTCTCCGCAGTTTTGATAGGACACCATTTTGTTCGAAATTCTATTTCTTGGTACATCGGCATCCGCGCCGTCGGCGCACCGCGGGCTTTCCTCACATATCGTCTCCCATAACGAATATCGTTTTCTGGTCGATTGCGGCGAAGGTACCCAGCGTCAGATCCTTCAATCTGGCAAGGGTTTCAAGCGGTTAACGCGCGCGCTCATCACGCATGGGCATCTCGACCATATTCTCGGATTGGGCGGGTTGCTTTCGACCTTCCTGCGTTGGGAAGCCATTGAAGAGTTTGAAGTCTTTGGCAGCAAAGGTACGTTGGAACGTGTGCGAACACTTCTATTTGAAGTGGTCTTGCGCGGCAAGAAAACTCCCATGCCTCTGCGATTGATCGAGGTCGAACCTGGTGTGATCTTTGAAGCAGAAGATTTCACTGTCACTGCGTTTCCCGTCTCACACGGTAGAGCAGACAGCCTTGGTTATATCTTCGAAGAAAAAGCGCGCCGTCCTTTTCTTGCTGAAAAAGCGGATGCCCTCGGTGTGCCGTTTGGACCTGAGCGAAAAGCCCTGGTCAACGGGGAAGCGATCACGCTTGCGAACGGTCAGCGCATCGCTCCCGAAGAGGTGCTGGGTGAATGGGAAAAAGGCAGCAAGCTCGTGATCGTGGGGGATACTGGGCGAATCGATAACCTGATCGAACCCTGTAAAGATGCAGATATGGTGGTGATCGAATCCACTTATTTGGACGAAGAAGCGGACATGGCGAGTCAGTTCTCACACCTTACTGCCAAACTGGGCGCGGAACTTGCCCAAAAAGCCGGGGTTAAAAAACTAATTCTTACGCATATTTCGCGGCGTTATCGCGGAAAAGATGTGCTTGCAGAAGCACAGACCATTTTCCAAAATACAGTGGTGGCGCGCGATTTTGATACTTTTGTGATAAAGAAAGAAAATTGAAATGGCTGATAAATTTACAATTGGTATATTGACCTCAGGCGGTGATGCGCCCGGAATGAATGCGGCGATCCGTGCCGCGGTGCGTACAGCGCTGGCAAATAATATGAATGTGATCGGCGTCATGCACGGTTACGAAGGGCTCGTTAATGGTGAGTTCAAACAGATGGGCGCACGTGACGTAGGCGGTATTCTTCAGCGCGGTGGGACGGTGCTCCTTACCAGCCGCAGCAAGCGTTTTCAGGAACCTACGGGTCAACGTGAAGCGATCCGCAAGATGAATGAAGCTGGCATGGATGCTCTCATTGTCATCGGTGGTGAAGGTTCGATGAACGGTGCGAATGCGCTTTCACAGCAAGGTGTGAAGGTCATTGGTATTCCCGGCAGCATTGACAACGATATTTGGGGTACGAACATTGCGATTGGTACCGACACTGCCATGAACACCATCATGGATGCAGTGGATAAATTACGCGATACGGCTTCGTCTCACCAGCGTGCTTTCCTTATCGAAACAATGGGACGCAACAGTGGGTATCTCGCTGTGATGGCGGGCATTATTTGTGGTGCAGAGATCGTGTTGATCCCTGAAACCCCTGTAGACCAGCAGGAAGTGGCAACAGCGGTGGAAGATGCATATCGCCGTGGCAAGACGCATGCCATCATCATCAATGCAGAAGGTTCAGGCATCCGCACAACGGATCTGGCTCAGATGATCGATGAGATGGACCTTGGTTTCAAGACCCGTATGACCATTCTGGGGCACATTCAACGTGGTGGTTCGCCTACGGCCTATGATCGTTTGCTGGCATCTCGCATGGGTGTGAAAGCTGTTGAAGCTTTGATAGAAGGCACTCATGGTGTAATGACCGGTTTGAAAGGCAAGGGTATTGACTTCATTCCGTTGGCAGACGTTATCAGCAACAAACGCAAGGTCAATATGGAGTACTATCACATGGTAAAGGTGCTGGCGAGATAAAACCAGCAAGCATTAAATAGCACAGCGGCGGATGATCTCGAAATCATCCGCCGCTGATCATTTAAGGGAAGTTTATTACAACGGTTCGTTGAGGATAAAGGATAAGAAGGTTTCGACGACTCTGGGGTCGAAGTGTTTCCCGGATTCGGATCGGATGTACTCGATGACCTTTTCCCGCGACCACGCATCACGATAGGACCTGTCACTGGTCAATGCATCCCAAACATCGACCACAGCGAAGATGCGGGCAGCGATGGGAATCTGCTCGCCTTTGACACCTTCGGGGTAGCCAGTGCCGTCCCATTTTTCATGATGATGACGTGGAATATCCAAAGCGGGTTTGAGATATTTGATGGGGGTTAGCATTTGATACGCATACTTGGTATGCTGGCGCATGATCTCCCATTCTTCAGGGGTAAGTTGATCTGGCTTATGCAGGATGCTGTCTGGTATGCCCATCTTGCCAATGTCGTGCAACAGGGCACCGCGGCGGATATGAAGAATATCCGTGTCGGGAATGCCCATTTGGCGCGCCAGTTTCACGGTCAGATTGGTGACGCGTTGGGTGTGTCCTTCTGTTTCGCGGTCACGCAGGTCCAAGGCGCGTGACCAGCCTTCGATGGTGGCGTCATAGGCGAGGGTGAGGTCAAAGTTCGAGCGTTGGAGATTCTCGAAAAGTTGGGCGTTGTCGATGGCGATGGCAGCCTGGTCGGCGATCATGGTCAGGAAGTCGAACCAATCCGGGTTGGGGGCAAGAGGCGCGCGTTGGAAGATCTCCAACACCCCAACGACTTGTCCCTTGGCGACGAGCGGGGAACCAACATATGCCACGAAGTTTTCACCAGCTGTGTTTAGCGCATTGGTAAGGCGATTGTTTTCGGTGTTGGTCAGGTCTGGGATATGAACCATCTTCCGGTCCAGAATGACGCGACCGGCATATCCTTCGCCGATGCTTAGCTTCGTATGCTGTGTGGCTTTGGAAATAAATCCACGACCGGCAGTGTAATCGAGAGTATGGGTTTCTTTGTTGAACAATAAGACGGAAGTGGCATCTGCTCGAAGTTGGGCAATGACTTCCCGTAACACCACATCTAAAGTTGTGCGAAGGTCAAAGTTGGAGTTGATGGCATTGTCGATGGCATGCAGAGCATTCAATTGCTTTAACTGATTATCGATGCGCTGTTCATTCTGTTTGCGGGCTGAGATATCTTCCAGAAAGCCTTCGTAGTAGGATACGCTTCCATCTGTGTTTCGCACCAGACGGGCATTTTCTGAAACCCAGATCAACTTGCCATCTTTCCGCCGTATTTGATATTCGAAACCAGTGATGCTGCCTTGTTCTTCAAGCTGCCGAACGAAATCTTTTCTTCGATGGATATCGCTGTATAGTTGCTGCTCAATATCGGTAATGGCAAGCATCATCTCTTGCGGAGAACTATAGCCCATCATACTGGCAAAAGCGGGGTTGACTGTGAAGAACCTTCCATCGGGTGAACTCTGATAAATGCCTTCTGCAGAATTTTCAAAGATGCTGCGATACTTTTCTTCCGCCTCTCTCACAGCTTCTGCGGCGCGCATACGTTCGGTGATATCACGCGTTAACCCCATTAGGGCAGTTACCTTTCCATGCTCATCATACAAAGGCACGGCATGCGTATCCAGCCAGCGTCGCGTCCCTTTTAGACCTACGACCTCAAAGCGGAGCGTACCTTGCTCGCCTTTCAAAACCTTTTCTGTCAGTTCAATAAATGCCTTTCGATCTTTGGGTGCAATGATGGGGTAGACCGATTTTCCAACCAGCGGCTCAAGACTATCTGCTTCGATCATGGAAAGCCCGGCAGGATTCATGTATTGCAAGATGCCGCCAGCCCCTACAATCTTGACGCATTCCGGTTCATTCTCGACGATGGACTTGGTAAACGCTTCACTGCGTTTTAAGGCATCTTCAGCCTTTTTGCGCTCGGTGATATCGCGCAAAATGCCTTCGTGATAGATGACATTACCTTGTTCATCATGGACGTAATGACCATGATCTTCAACCCATATTTCAGAACCATCCTTGCGCTTCATACGGAACTCATCCACTTTTTCCTGTCCTGTATCAAGGAAGAGGCTGTTGCGTTCTTCAGGGCTGAAATAGAGGTCCTTTTTTATTTCGATCGACAACATTTCTTCACGAGAGGAGTAACCGAACATTTTCACCATGGCAGGGTTCACGTCCACGAACTTTCCATCATGTGTGCTGCGATAGACGCCGTCGAGCATGCCGGAGAATAAGGTGCGATAGCGTCCTTCACTTTCACGTAATGCCTGTTCGGTACGTTTCCGTTCTGTGAGTTCCTGTTGCACCTCTGCGAACAGATTTGCGTTCTCTATCGCTTTTGAAACCTGGTTGGCAAGGGTGATGATCAGTTGTTCATGCTCGGAAGTATAGGCATGGGTCGGGTAGGCTTGAGCGGTCATTACGCCAAAACAGGAACCATCCATTGCAAACAACGGAACAGCCAGAACGGAGTGGGTGTCTTGCTCGATATCTCCGAATTGAAGGGTGTTGGTCATTTGGGTGTGTTCATCGGTCCATTCGTTCACGAACAAAGGTCTTCCGGTGGAAAGAATGTAATTCGTAAGCCCCTCTCCAATGGGATGTTGATCACGAGGCCAGCGTTTTCCCTGATCCCAAAGGTAGACATCATCGATCAGTTGTTTATTGTTATCCAATAGGGCGATCAGGAAGGCATCGCAGGGCATCAATTTTTGAATGGCTTTGTGGGTCTCTTGATAAACCAGGTCCAGATCCAGGCTTGTGTGGATGTTCTGGCTGAGTTCATATATCGTAAGTGTATTTTGAATGTGACGTTGTAATTCGTTTTCAGTTTGTTTGCGTTCGGTGATCTCGAGTGCTGTGCCGCGCAGACCGATGACTTCCCATTGCTCGTTGTACCAGCGTTCACCGCGTGCCAATAGCCAGCGTTGGGTGCCGTCTCTTCGGGTTCCTTCCAGTTCGATCTCATAAGGCTCGCCAGTATCCATGGTCTTTTTTATGGCGGCTCTCATTTTTGCCATGCTATCAGCAGTAAAGAGTTTGTCTTGTTCTGCCAGACTGGTTACAGGTTGATCCGGCTCAACTTCCAGGATCGCGCAGAGTTCGCGCGACCAGAAAGGGGTATCTGTGGCTGCGGTCCAGGTCCAACTACCGAGATGGGCGATGCGTTGGGCTTCTTCCAGATGTTTTTCACTTTCACGCAGGGCGGTATCTGCCTGTTTGCGGTCTGTGATGTCGCGTTGGATCCCGAAGAAACCAGTGATACGTTCTTGAGCGTCGTACAGGCAAACATAATCTCCTTCGAACCAAACCGGGGTTCCATCCACGGTTCGTTCGTAGGTTTCGAGGTGCAAGTGACCTTTATCAAAGAGTTCACGCCTCAGGTTCCATCCTTGTTGTGGATCATGAGCAAAGATATCTTTGGTGGTTAACCGAAGGAATCCTTCCCGTTTGATGCCATATTGCTTGAGCATGGCGTCATTAACATCTGTAAACTGCTTGGTTGAGATGATGTATTCAAGCATCTCATCCTTGTTTCTGGCATGTTTCCACTCAACAGGTTCGCCAAAGTCGCAAAAGAAGAAACCGTCTAAAGATTGGTTGAAAAACGCTTGAAGGCGTTGCTCGCTCTTTCGGAAGGCTTCTTCAGCTCGTTTGCGTTCAGTAATATCTTCAAGAAATCCTTGAATGTATTTTGACTGATTAAACTCATCGCGGATCAATACGGATGTATCACGTACCCACAATTCCTTACCGTCTTTGGAGATTACGCGGTATTCTTCAATGGTCTGTCCGTTCTTGAGTGTATTGACGATACTTGCCGTGGCGTGCTCGTAATCATCCGGGTGGATCATGTCGTGCCAGATGGTGGGGTTTTCTGCAAAAGCAGAAATTGGGTAGCCAAATAAATGTTCCACTTGCGGGCTAATGTAAAAATTCGTGCCTTCTAAATCGGCATGATCTAAATAAACTACCGCTGGGGTGTGTTCAACGAGGTTTCTGTATTTTTCTTCGCTTTCGCTTAGTGCTTGTTCTGCTTGCTTACGTTCCGTAATATCTGTGTGAGTGGCAGTCATGCGTAGAGGGCGACCATGTGCGTCATACTCGATGATCCGCCCTTGATCCAGAATCCACCGATAGCTGCCGTCCTTCGTGCGCAGGCGGTATTCATCACGGTGAATGGGTGTTTTGCCTTCCAGATGATCTTGCAAAGATTTCACTGCTTTCGCTTTATCATCGGGATGTAACAGATCGTTCCATTGAATGAACGTGTTCTCGATATCCTGCAAGGAATACCCCAGCATGTTTGCCCAACGTTCATTCCGTGTGATTTTGCCAGTCTGGATGTTCCAATCAGAATAGCCCAACTGGCTCCCTTCCATGACTGCGGCAAGACGTTCTTCACTTGCTCTTAATCGTTCATCAGCCTGTTTGCGTTCCGTCAATTCCTGGTGAACCTGCGTATATAAAGCCGCATTTTCAATAGCAATGGATGCCAATTGTGCAAGGCGGGCTAATAACTCAACATCGTCTTTGGTAAATGTATTGCCAGGGTTTAGATGAGCAAGCCCCAGAACCCCTATCACTTCTGAATTGCGTACGAGTGGAACACCAATTACAGCATGGAAGGGCATGCCATCGAATTTGGAAGATCGTCCCTCCCAATGGATGTAATCATTTGAGATCAGAGGATCGGCAAATTTCCACACTTTGCCTGCCAACCCTTCACCCTTTTCAAGCGTCATTCCAATGAATTTGGGGTAGATGCCCATACCGGTCATCATTTGGAGCATCCCATTGGGCTGCACAAGGTAGAGATACCCATGTTCGGTATTGATCAGTTGGGCGGCTTGCGCCAATATGGCTTGGATCGCATCTGGTAAGCCCAGCTGCCCCATGATGGCAAGTGTAGATTCCTGTAAAGCGGATAAGGTACGGTTTCGTCTTTGCACATCTTCATAAAGCTGTGCCCGTCCGATCGCAACTCCTACATCTACACTCAGTGCGATCAGAATATTTAGATCGGCTTCTGTTAATTCTTTTTTACTCTCTACGCTTAACGTGCCAATGACATGCTCATCGTCGAGCAGGGGAACGGTGATCTCTGAAGAGAGTTCATCACCTGTTTTTATGAATTCCGGGTCTTTTTTTACATCCCGTATAAGAACGGGTTGACCTGTACGGGCAACCCGTCCGCTAATTCCTTCGTTGAGAGAGATGCGCTCAATGACCTTTTTATATCCCGCTTGGTATTGGAGATGCAGAGCTTCTCCCTCAACCAGATATACACTCACATGAGTATAGCCATAGACTTCAACGACCGATTCGACCACACTACGTAGTAGAGCGGGTAATTCCAATTTGGATGCGATCGTAGCGCGGACCCTTTCAAGCAAGGTCAATTCTTGCGCTTGCCGCAGGGTGGTTTCTTCTATTTTTTTGCGTTCGCTCTTTTCCTTTTCGATGGATGCGCGCAGGAACGCATTTTCCGCTTTTAATTCTTGTAAGGTTGTTTTATTCGTAGTGGTTCTGGATTTTGATCCAGTCGTTTTGGAACGACTACGTTTCACTTCTGGATTGCCAGTATCTTTTACTGGTTCAATTTTTCTGCTTTTGTTCTTTGCCTTTTCCACCCTGGTCTCTTGCTTCTTTGTTTCAGGCTTGGTTTTAAGGTCTGATGACATTCCAATGAATCCTAATATTCCACGAAAAGTGGGTATTAAAATCAGTATAGCATATCCATCATGGTGTGAGGGATTACAAAATGATTACCCTGCCTTACAGTCAACAATTTGAGCGGCAGATTAGATCTATGCTGAAAGAATTTGTGAGGGCGAGTAGATGAATATGTGGTTTGGAAAGTATTTTTAGGATGTGATGATTACAAAAGTGCCTTTTATCCAATATGTGATTAAGAACAACACTGGTAAGTCCCATGACGACCTGCTATAAATCAAATAGACACTTTTGTCTATTATGAAAGGAAGGGAAAAATGAAAAAACTCTCTCTATTTGCATATCTGCTTGTGCTTGTATCTGTGCTCGCTTGTTTGTCTGTCCCTGCTGCAACCCAAATAGAACCAACGCCCTCCGGAAAATTGGAAACGCAAGTGGCAGCATCCATCTTTAAATATCAAACCGCCACTGCCCAAAGCGCGAATGTTAAGGCAACTCTGACTGCATCTGTTCCGCAATTTACGGCAACACCTCGTCCATCTGAATTACCTTCCTTTGAAGTCAGCGTGCCTGGCGAAGCTTGTTGGATGAATTCAGAAGTAAGCGTTAAGACCGGACAGACGGTTTTGATCACCGCAACTGGGACTGTCAATACATGGGCTGGAGCAGAGGGCAGCAGCAGCGGACCAGAAGGTCAGGTCAGCATTTGTGGTGCGATTCAATGTCCAGTGCAGGGTGTAGGGTATGGAGCGTTGGTTGGGCGGTTAGAGGATCTCGATGCTTTTTTTGTTGGCACAGAACTGGAATATACCGCTACAAAAGATGGGCAGCTTTACTTCTCTGTTAATGATTGGGAATGCCAGGATAACAGTGGCTCATATGAACTAACCATTATGTTCAAATAAAAATTTATCTAAAACAAAACATCCCTTGATTTATCAAGGGATGTTTTGTTTCTTGTTGTAAGCTACAGGTTTGGGAGTTCTTCCAGCAGTTCCATAAAGATCTCCACCACTTTAGGCTCGAAGTGTTTGCCAGATTCAGCCAGGATGTAATCGCGGGTCTTTTTGGGAGACCAGCCATCTCGGTAGGGGCGATCCGAGCGGAGCGCATCCCATACATCTACAACAGCAAAGATCCGTGCGGCAAGCGGGATCTCTTCCCCTTTCAATCCGCGTGGATAGCCGGTGCCATCCCATTTTTCGTGGTGGCAATATGGAATATCCAATGCAGGTCGCAGATAATAAATGGGCATCAACATTTCGAGCGCATAGGTGGGATGCTTGCGCATAATGACCCACTCTTCTTCCGTCAATTTGCCAGGTTTGAGCAGGATTTGATCAGGGACTCCCAATTTGCCTATGTCGTGGAGTAATGCCCCGCGTCGAATATGGACCTGTTCCTGTTGACTGATGCCCATGCGTTCAGCCAGTTTGAGAGTGAGTTCGCTCACCCGTTGGGTGTGTCCTTCCGTTTCTTTATCGCGCAGATCCATGGCATGCGACCAGCCTGCAATGGTGGCATCGTATGCCATGAACAATTCCTGATTCGATTTTTGCAAGCCTTCAAATAATTGTGCATTCTCAATGGCAATGGCTGCCTGTCTACCAAGGGTTTCAAGATAATCTAACCATTCGGGGTCGGGGTTTAGCGCTTCGCGATTGAATATCTCGAGCACGCCCTTGAGTTGCCCCTTTGCGATCAAAGGTACACCATAGTATTCAAGAAAATCTTCATCTTTTAGAAGGTCTGCGCGTAAGAATTCTTCACCGATCTCTGAAAGATTTGGGATGTGCAACGCTTTGCGTTCAGCTCCCACCCTGCCTGCCAAGCCTTTCCCAAATGGCAAACTCGAATATTGAATGGAATGGCTACGGAACCCTTTACCTGCCACGTATTCAAGAGTGAGGGTGGCATCGTTCAATAAAAGGATGGAAGCGGAGTCTACTCCCAGTTGTGCCATCACTTCGATCAGTAGTACATCGAGAGAAACCTGCAAGCCGAGGCTGGAACTGATCGCCCGATCGATGGAGTTAAGCGCACTCAAGCGTTTTAACTGGGTTTGAAGGCGGGCATCGGTTTCTTTGCGTTCGGTAATGTCGGTGGTGAGACCTGTTACGAATTTGACATTTCCATCTTTCTCAAGGACTGGAAACGCCCGATCCCAGATCCAGCGAACCGAGCCATCTGGAATTCTGATGCGATATTCCATATTGGTGGCTTCGCCGACTTTTTGCCTTTCCATGTTGGTTAGAACATGGGGAACATCTTCCGGCAGGATGCTATCAATAAATGCCGTTGGTTTTTCCATGAATTCTTCGGTGTTACGCCAAAAGATGCGCTCAATGGCAGGGCTGAGGTAGATCTCTCCTCCACTGGAGGGGTCGGTGATCCAGAAGCCTTCTTCGATGTTTTCAGCCATCAAACGGAAGCGCTCTTCTGAACTGCGGAGTTTTTCTTCTGCTTTTTTGCGTTCTGTGATGTCAATGGAAAGGATGAATAGTCCTTCCGGCGCAGGTTGGACGTTGAGCTCGAACCAGCCGCTTGTGCCATCTGGAAAGGTGAAATGATTCTCGAAACGTTTTACCTTGCGGTTTTCCATGCAATCGCGCAAGACGGTAAAAAGTTCGGTGTGTTCAATGCCAGGATACATTTCCATCATCGAATGACCAAGAAGGTTTTCTGGGGTGTTTTGTCCCTGCCTTGCAACGGCATCGTTGACGTAGGCATACTGCCATTCGAAGTTGATGATCTGAATGCCTTCGAGCATGCTGTCTAATGTGCTGCGATAGCGTTCTTCGTTTCGTCTTAATTGATCTTCGGTGCGTTTACGGTCGGTGATATCTGTTACGATGACCAGCACCATGGGTGTGCCGTTGATCTCGATGATATCGAATGCGGCAAGACAATCCCGTATCTCTCCTGATTTGCGACGGATCTTGGCATCCTGGTTGATAATGCGTCTGCCACTTTGTAATTGTTCTTTCCATGGGTTGCGCGCTTCAGCATCTACAAAGAGGTTCAAATCTTCGGCGGAGTGTCCGATCACTTCCTCACGTGCATAACCAATGATCTCCAAAAACGCATCGTTGATATTATAGGAGTGCCCATCAGAGAGACGAAAGATGTTGATGCCGATCGGGCTGGAACGAAAGACCTTGAAAAATAGGATCTCAGACTGTCGCTGTGCTTCTTCAGCACGTTTGCGTTCGGTCAGATCGAATGCATTCAATAAAAGGGTGTTAACCGTGCCATCTGAACTCTTCAAAGGACTCATGCTGACCTGAAACCACATCGCTTTTCCGTTGATGTGTGTCTCCAATTCATTCAGGTCGATAATATGCTCTTTAATGACCTGTTGCATGATGGCAAGATAACGATCTGCAACTTCCTCTGTAAAGAGATCATACACAGACTTGCCGACCAGGTGCGGATCATTCCAGATGCGGATACAGGTGGGGTTGGCATAGAGGAGTTGCCCATTCAGGTCCAGCACGGCAATGGCACTATCAGAAGTCTCTGCCAGATTACGGTAATTCTCTTCACTGATCCGCAGGGCTTCTTCTGCCTGTTTACGCTCGGTGATATCGAGCATGAAACCTTCCAGAAATAGTGCATTACCCGAGTTATCTCGCACAATGTTGGCAGAGTCGCTGACCCAGACGACCGAACCTTCTTTTGTGATCATACGATATTCGGAATTGAAGGGTTTTGAGTTCTGTTGGCTTTCTTGAAGTTCGTTGAGTACACGTTCTCGATCATCAGGATGCAGTTGTTGGTACCACATATCTGGAATTGCGATGTATTCGGTTGGTGGAATTCCAAGGATTTTTTCGACTGGCGGGCTGACATAGAGGGTACTGCTCGTCTCATCCGGAGAGGCAATGTAGGTGATCGCTGGCAGTTGTTCAACAAGAGTGCGGAACTGAGCCTCAGAATTTTGCAGTGCCCTTTCCATTTGTTTCCGTTCTGTGATGTCATTTGCCAGAACCATGCGGGCAGGTCTGCCTTCGAAGTCGATCAAATGGGAGGAGATCTCCACATCGATCAAAGTGCCATCTTTTTTATGGTGTATCCAGCCGGAAGATTTCTGCAGCATTTCAGGGCTTTGTGCCAGATCTGCTATCAGCATGGGGATTTCCGCTGCAGGGCGAATATCTTTGATGGACATGTTTAGGAATTCTTCACGAGAATAACCATAATGCCTGATCGCAGCATTGTTGACCATGAGAAAGTGCAGGGTTTCGGTGTCGAAGACCCACATGGGTTGGGGGTTGCTATCGAATAATTTTTGGTATAGGTCCTGGCTTTGCTTGCGTTCGGTCTCGTGTTTTTGAATGGCATTTGCATCTACCATTAAGATCATATAGAGGAGCACTGCACCCGCCAAAACGAACAACCAGCCCTTGATCGTTTGCGCCAGGGGATATGCATCTGATGTGTGTGGGATCAGGAGGCCCAGGATGGTGTCGCTGGTCAGGATCCATGTTGCCCCAAATATTAGATAGATCACTGCCGTTCGCATTGGGCTTGAAATGGGTTTGGACTTCATTGAGTAACTCCAAGCAACCTGGTTGTGGGAACTTTACCTATAGCACCAATAATGAAAAAGTATAGCATTTGCCCCCGATATTTTCGTTATCACTAAGTAACAAAAATATGGTGTCTCTTGACATAAAATACCGTAAAATGAATTGTTAGTTCAGCATCTTTAATACTACTAGGTGGTTTGCAGCGATCTTGAAAATGATAATGAGGTCATTTGTAAGGTGTTCATTGCACTATTGTGTGTAAAATGAGATAGTGCGAAAATGAGTATGGTTTTACCTCGGGAGAAAGATGGAATTCACCATTAAGTATAGCCCAGTGGATGAGATTATTACAGTTACTCTTCGGGGAGAGGCAACCATTGGTGCCCTGGCTAAAATGTTTAATGTGTTGGCTGAAAAGATCACAGAGACAAAATCTCTCAGGGTGCTGGTGGACGTTTTGGCTCTTGACCATCACATGTCTCTTATCGAAATGATCTCGATCTCTGGAATGATCCAGTCTGTTTCGGCTGGGCATGATATCGACTTGACGCCTATTCGACGGGCAATGGTCTCCACCAATAGCGGCAGGATGATGGAACTCTATGAAGTTGTTGCAAAGTATGTTGGTGGGGAGTTCAAACGCTTCCAAACAGTAGAAGAAGCAAAGAAATGGCTGACGGAATAGTCTATTTACGGGGAACGATGATAAAGAAAGCACCCGCGAAGGGAAACTTCGCGGGTGCTTTTTGTTTTCTCAAGCGATCTGTTATTGGTCAGAAATTCGCAGGCTCTCTGCGATCTCTAAAATACCAGGGAAGGAATTAGCTGCATTTTCGGCGGTTTGCAGCGCTTCAGCCGCCGTGTTATTGATCGGCAATGCAAGAATGCTGACCGCCATCTGTTCCTGTTCGTTGTACAGGAAGAATTCCCAGCTTGGGAAGGTATCTTCCGGGTTTTTCCAAACACATTCAAAGCCAGAGAAGGTTTCACCTTCGATCATTTGATGCCATTGCGTATTTTCCTTGCCCGAACAACTGGCTTCACTGGAGAGCGTCTCTTTCCAATTTTCATCAAAAACAACCTCTGGCATGAACATAATATAGAAAGTTCCAAGCAACTTCGCTTCAGGGGAGCCCGGTGCAGGGGTCACGGTCAACTCGCCGCCTTGCCCTGTTTCGTTCAGTTTGATCTCCCAATTTCCCGGATATTCAAAATATATATTTTGATACACATAGGTGTCCGGTGGCGTTTTTGCATTCCTGCTGGCTGTCAGCATTTGCGAGCCCAGCACCAACGCTGCAACGATCAAGGCTTGTACACCCAGAACGATCAAAATTCTAAGGTTCTTATTCATTCCACTTCTCCTGATAACCATTTTGTTATGCCTGCCCCTGCCCAACGTCCGCTTGCGAAACACGCCGTGAGCAGATAGCCGCCCGTTGGGGCTTCCCAATCGAGCATTTCGCCTGCGCAAAATACGCCGGGAATATCTTTCAACATCAAGTTTTCATCCAATGATTCAAAGGTCACGCCGCCCGCAGAACTGATCGCCTCATCCAATGGACGGGTCGCTATCAACGCTACAGGCAGGTTCTTGATATAGAACGCCAACCGCGCTTCATTTGTGAACTCATCTTTCGGCACGAATTCACGCAACAAACCAGCTTTCACACCTTTCATTCCCACTGTCTTTTCCAAGTGGCTTGCCATCGACCGCGACCCGCGCGGTTTCGATAATCGTTCTGCTAATTGCGCTTCGGTCTTATCGGGCGCGAGGTCGAGCTGCATCACAGCCTTTCCGTTGGCAGCGATTTCATCACGCATCAACGCCGAAGCCGCATAGATCAAACTTCCTTCCACGCCCTCTTTGGTGATGATGAATTCGCCCTGCTGATGAAACGCTCCGAATGACAGCACCACAGACTTGACCGGCTGCCCATCGAACTTCTCTTTGAACACCGAACTCCACGCCGCATCAAATCCGCAATTGGATGGACGTAACGCCTCGACCTTAACCCCGGCTTGACTCAGCCAATCGGCCCATGCCCCGTCCGAGCCGAGTCTTTGCCAACTCCCGCCGCCCAAAGCGAGGACAACAGCATCGGCTTTCACCGTCACCTCACCATCGGGTGTGACGAAGTGTAGAGACCTGCCCACAGGGCTGCTTCGCTTGCCAGCGTGCAATCCGCTCAATTTGTGGCGCAGGTGAAAGGTCACGCCAGAGGCGCTGAGTCTTTTTATCCACGCCCGCAACAACGGACTTGCTTTCATTCCTACAGGGAACACCCGTCCCGACGTCCCAACGAATGTTTCCACGCCAAGTCCGCGTGCCCACTCGCGTAAATCATCGGGAGTGAAAGCACGCAACCAGGTTTCGACATTTTTGTTGCTATACCGCGACACGAATTTTTCGAAAGGTTCTGAATGGGTGATGTTCAACCCGCTTTTACCTGCCATTAAAAACTTCCGTCCCAAAGATGGCATGGCATCATAGACATTCACTTGCACCCCTTGTTGACTTAATACCTCCGCCGCCATTAATCCTGCTGGTCCACCGCCAATGATCGCTACTGTCTTATTCATGCAAGCATTATAAAGAGAAACTCCCGTGAATGCGGGAGTTTCTTTGTTCGTTCTTGATTTTCACTTGTACTTACTAATCGTTATTCAGCGTTCTATCGTTCCACGCTCAAGACACTTCCTATTGCATTCAACTTCAATGTCCACTGGCTTCCGAGTTCGAACTGCTGAAATTCAGAAACTGTATTGGGGTTGTATCCCAACTCGCCATCGCTGGTGCTGAAGAAAACCTGCAACTGTGTGCTGCTACTGCCTAGCCGTTGGTCTCCGAAAATAGTTGGTTCGGCATATTCTGGATACAAGTCCGTTCCATCCAGATCATAGGTCTGAATGGTCTTCCATTCATCCACGGTGTAACTGCAATATTGTTCGGTTTCGGTGCGGCATTCGGTGACGACTTCGGCATAGCCGTTGCCCTTGTCGATGGTCTTGTCTTCGCAGATCTCCTGGCTTTCGGTGCGGCAGGAGACGTTATATGCATCTGAAGGCGGGTTGCCGCGTTCGTTCGAGTAGTTGACAGGTTGCACTTCTTGAACAGGCACGGACGTTTTCCAATATACGCTGCTCACGGTCCCTTCCACAGAACGGGAAGGAAGCACGAACATCACAACCAGGGCGATACAACACATCAGCAAGAACGCGCCGATGCCGCCTGCGATCAGCCAGTTGAATGCTTTTTTCTTCGGTTGAGAAGAGACTGCTCCAGATTGTGCCGCAACAGGTTTGGGCGCAGGTGCCTGAACTTGCGGCAGTTTGATCGGTGCACCACAACTTGAACACGTTTTGGCTGTGCCTGGGTTTTCAGTGCCGCAGTTCGCGCAGGCAATAACTTTTGGCGCAGCGGGAGCGGCCTGCAAGACCTGGCCCGCCTGACGTGCTTTGCCTTCCTTCAACTCCGCACCGCATTGTGAACAATTCGTTGCAGTCACTGGGTTGCGTGTGCCGCAGAATCCACAATGAATATCTGCGCCAGCTTTTGCTGCTGCTACAACTTTTTCATCGGTGATCAGTTTTTCATCCGCCGCACGTTGGAATTGAACATTTTCCGGCTGAGGCGCGCCGCAGTTCTGGCAATTTTTTACAGGGCCCGGGTTGTGTGAGTCACAATTCGGGCAGACCCACTCCAACTGCACAACCCCTTTACTTCTTCTTTGCATGTTTTACTCCTTGAATCATCTCGAACAGAATTTACTGGGAGAGGTCCACTGGCTTGCCGTCAAATTCACCAGTGACTGTTGCGGTGCCATTTCTGTAATCATACGAGTAGGTGAGGTTGCCGCGCTTATTACCGGTAATGTCGATCTCCATCGAAAAGACACCTGTATCATAATTGAACGTGCCTTCACCAGTGACTGCCAGCCCCGGCATCATGGCGCATTCATTGTAGGTATGCAACTCGCCAGAGGATGTGGGAGCAAGGGTGATTGTGCCGCCAAAATCGCAGGCAACGGTTTTTTCCTCGGACCAGTCGTTGTAATATACGTCTGGCATATAGAAAAAGGTTTCATCAAGCGCGAGCATCATTGCCAGCGGGTCTTCAAAGTCATTTACGCTTTGCGGCAGGTTGGGGGAATAAGGAGTGACAATGGGGTTCTCCCAATCTTGGCAGACGGTCTCACGTTGTTCGGGCAAAATACCATCCACTAAAAAGTCGGTGACATATTGATCCGGGCAGGCTTGACCATAGCCAAAAATGGAATGAAGCCCGCCTTCGACATAAATGTGATAACCATTTGCCAGATTCTCTGCTACGAATTTACCTTCTTCAAACGGAGTGGCAGGGTCAAGTGTGGCGTTCAACACGAGGACTGGCACGCCATCCAAGGTCAACGGTTCGTGGGTGACCACGTTTTGAGGGGAACTGGGCCAGAAGGCACAATCCAAGCCGGTGTAGACGGAACCGTCAACGCGGGGCACAGTGCCATTCGAGGCTTGACCAGCTTCAATGGTCTGTGCGATGCGTTCTTCCTGAGTCCCGCTGAAGAAGGTGTCATCGGTGCATAGCACGCTCAGGAACATCGTGTCGGAAAAAGTTGGGTCGCCAATATACTCGAAGGTGGCGGGGTCGATGAGCGTATTTTCATACATCAATCGCATGAATGGGATGAAGTTGCCTCGGTTGGCTTCTGCCAGCGCTTTTAGAAAGATCATACGCCCGGTGAGCGAATACATCTGGTAGGCCGTGGTGTATTCGTATTGGTTGAAGGTCAATGTACCTTTGACCTTTGTGCCATCAGGCAATGGGAATTCATATGGAATGGGGTTCTCGGAAATTCGCGCTGCCAATTCATCGTAGACTTGCAAGGCATCACGTCCACCCATATCTGCGCGGCAGACCTCATCTTTTGAGCATTCATTCAACACAGCAACCAGGACTTTATCGAAAGCTTTTTCTTGAGCGAGGGAGCTTTGTTCGCCTGTCAGCGTCATGTTGATGGTGCCATCAAGGATCATTCCTGCCAGCCGGTCAGGATGTGCAGCCGCATAGGTCTGTGACACGGCAGTTCCATAACTGACACCGTACATCCAGAGCTTGTCATCGCCAATGAACGCACGGAACGCTTCGATATCTTCTGCTACCTGATCGGTGCCAAAGAACGCAAGCTTGGCTGGGTCAATACCGATTTCTGCAACGCAATCTTGTACGTACTGACGTGAATCTTCCACGGCTTCTTGTTGCTCGGCGGCGGTATCCAACCCTTCAACACCTGCTTTATCGAACGAGTTCAGATACTCTACAAAATCTGCGGCATAGGTTTGGGGGCATTCCAACGGATTCGAAAGACCAAGTCCGCGTTGGTCGAAGTACACAATGTCAAAATGCTCGAGCACGCTTTCGTCGAGATAATCCAAATACGCACTGCTGATCCCTTCACCGCCGGGTCCGCCAGGGAACGCCTGCACGAACATGCCATACCGTTCTCCAGTGGCAGGAGCAACCCCAAAGACCACATTGATGGTTTCAGTGTTCGAAGCATCGAAATGATTCAGTGGCACTTGAAGAGATACACAGGTAAGCTCAGGTTGTTCTTCACATGGGACACCGCCCAATTCTGCGAGCTTGGGCTTTATATCTGCAAGCCAACCCAAAGGGGGTGGTGTTTCAGTCTGATCTGTGGAAGGCTGCGTTCCATTGGCTGATGGGGTCAACGCTTTACAGCTCAAAGACAAGACCAATAAGAACGTAAGGAATAAGTAAAACTTTTTCATATTCTCCTAATTAACCGCAAAAGAAATTCAGGATAACCCGTGCAATTTGCGGATTTCTTCAAGACGTGGACTATAGTCTGGCTCTTTATAAGGCGACGCATCGCCCGCCTCATTTCTTAACGGACGGCTGGTCAGTGCATCGAAAACGGCTCCTACGCCGTTAGCGACGTTGTTCGGATCATAACCGCCTTCCAACACGAAGACGATCTTCCCATTGCAATGTTTACCAGCCATCTCAACCAGTTTCTTCGAGATAGTATAAAACCCGCGAGTGGAAAGTCCCAAAGAGGTAATGGGATCGTTCCAATGCGAATCGAACCCGGCCGAGATCAATAACATCTCCGGTTCGAACGCTTGGACCATTGGCTCGAAGATCTCATCTGCAATGCGTGAGAAAGTTACATCCCCCGCATGAGCGGGCAGAGGCACGTTGACAATGCGTTTCTTGGCATGAGGTGCATCGTCGATCCAGCCGGTGCCGGGGTAAATTCCCCATTGGTGCGTGGAAATGAATCCCGCACGTTCTTCATTCAATAAGGCAGCTTGTGTGCCATTGCCATGATGAGCATCATAATCAATGACCATTACGCGTTTCAGTCCTTTTGCGAGCAGGTCTTGCGCCGCAATGGCAATGTTGCTGAAGAGACAAAATCCCATTGCCCGATCTGGCTCGGCATGGTGCCCCGGCGGTCGGACGATGGCAAACGCATTGTGTGCATCGCCGTTCATCACAGCCCGGGTGCATGTCAACACGCCGCCAACGGCAAGCATGGCATCTTCATATGAAGTTTGGGTCACGAACGTGGGCGCATAATCGATGACGCCCGGTCCCTGTGTGCAAGCCTCCTGAACCGCCTGGATCATCTCCATTGGGTGGACTAACGCCACATCAGCTTCTGAGGCGCGAATGGCTTGGGTCCGCTCTGCACCGAAGGAATCGAGCATCGGCTGCAATACATCCAACCTGCCCGGTCGTTCGGGATGGTCAGGAAACTCATGATCCCGCGAAGGGACAAAAGTGAATAATGTGGTCATTGTTAAATTATATAATACCCTTGCAGGGTAATAGCCCAGTTATAACGTACTGTGTTGATATGGAAGAATTTGTTTCGATTAATGACCACACCCTTTGTTGGAATAAAACCCGCTTTTCACTTTTTGAGTGATCTGATAAAGATTATAAAGACCCCATACGTTTCTTCATTATTGTTTTACGTTTAAAAAGTTACCGCCGCCTGTCAGCATGGGGGGGGCATGTTGAGCAGAGCGGCGGTTGACACCAGAATACCAGTAAAAGGGAGGGCAGGTGTCGTACAGACAATATACACCTTTTTTATCCAGAAATCATTAAAACGATATAAGACAAAAGTACTACTCTCCCTTTGAGAAAATTTTCATCCACTCTTCCACCTCTTTTGCAGACATTTTCGAATCTGCATTTTCTTCTTTTGTAATCGTTATCAGTGCACTTCGTAGTTGTTTGACGAATTCTTCAGCACGAATGAACTGCGCCTGGTTTACTTTGGCGGCACTTTGCACTTCATGATCTGACGAAACGATCACCCAATTCTTTGCTGACTTGCCCATTTCTTCCAATCGCCTGCGAATGGCAGAATCTGCGGTTTGACCTTGCCGCACGAAATGAGCCTTGATCGTGCCAAGTTTGCGTGTGCCAGCCTGTCCCATAGGAGCGCCATCAAAGTAGACATCAACCTGTTGCCGCCGGATCCGCGCAAAGTCCTGTAAGAGGCGCACGAGTTCCATTTCATCGTCAGGTTCATCGAGGCGCAATCCGAGTTTGGGGATCAGGTTATGTCCATCGATCATGTAAGGCATGAGACCATTTTACTTTTGCTTCAATCAAATTGGAATAAAAAAACCGCAGCCAGCTACGGGCTGCGGTTTATGGTCTCTTATACGGCTTCAACCACTTTGGTCATCACGTCGAATGTGGGTGGGTGCTCAAGCGTTTTCTTTACCTTGCACAATTCTGCCGAGCGGATGAGAGCAGCGTGATATTGTTCAGGGAAGGTGGACGGCACCTGAATTTCAAGATCGATCTTGTCTACCATGCCATTTGCCGGGTTGGAATAGTTGTGTTGAATAATGCGAATACCATCGGTTGGCAGGTTGCGTTGGCGGCAAAAACCCAGCACATAAATGCCGGCACAGGTTCCGATCGATGCGAGGAACAGTTCAAAAGGCATTGGGGCGGTATCGTCGTTGGGTTGGTCTGTCTTGATTGTGTGACCGCGGAAGTGGGCATCTACCTTTTGCCCGCCGGGGAAGTCTATGATCATTTCCATTGGAAAATCCTCCAAAAATTGTTGTTATATATATTTGATGCAGTGACCAAAAATAAGTTACATCCAATTTTGAAGGAAGATGCGTGTTTTTTGTCAGTTGTCTTTCTGACTTGCACCCCATTCACACGGATTCCGTATATAAATCTGTGTTCATGCCGATCATGCTTAAATTATGAAAAGATGACGTTTCACAATACCGAATATAATGAACATACAACTCAAAGGAGAACAAAATGACCGAGAAAAAAACCTCCGATATTACCGTCACACAGCAAGGCGGAGTGGTACGAAATCTTATGAATCAACTCAAGCTGATCTTTCGCCTGATGGGCGATAAACGCGTCAGCTTCCTTGCCAAACTGGTTCCGATGGGTGCATTCGCCTATTTGCTGATGCCCGCTGATATTGCGCCAAACGTCGTCTTGCCGGTCATTGGCATGGTGGACGATGCTGCCATTCTTTGGCTTGGCACATATATATTCACAGAACTCTGCCCGCCAGAAGTTGTTGATGAACACATGAAAGCGCTTGCCGGAAACATGAAGCCAAATGACGTGAATAACGATGACGTTGTAGATGGCGAGACCTCTGAAGTAAAAGAATAAATGCGACGACTACTCATCCCTTTATTGGTGACCGTCCTTGCCTGTGGCGGGAATGGCATTGCCGGACCAACCCCTACGCCTCTTTCTCCAACAGCAACGGGTTCCGCGCCGCAGACGGGATCCCAGCCTCAGCCAGAGTCAGCCACTGTGCCTGCAACGGCAGTTCCCTCTGTAAATGCGAGCCAATTTCCCGACCCAAACAATTACGAATGGAGACTCATTGCCAACGGCTTAACCCGCCCGGTAGATTTGCAATCCTCCTTCGATGGAAGTGGGCGGTTGTTCATCATTGAAAAATATGGTGCGATCCGCATTTTCAAAGATGGATTGCTCTCTCCCCAACCTTTCCTCGCTATTGATGACCGCGTGGACGATGGAAGTAATGAAATGGGCTTGCTCGGTTTGGCATTTCACCCGAACTTTGAGCAGAATGGTTATTTCTACGTCAACTATACAGGCGAAGGCGGACACACCCGCATTTCCCGCTTCACTGCTAGCGGTGACGTTGCTGACCCAAACAGCGAACAGGTGTTGATGGTCATTGACCAACCTTTCCCGAATCACAACGGTGGTGCGGTTGCATTCGGACCCGATGGCTATCTCTATCTTGGTCTGGGTGATGGTGGTGCTGCAGGTGACCCCTTTAAGAACGGGCAGAACACTGATTCACTGCTCGGCAAAATTCTACGCATCGACGTGAACAACGGCGACCCTTATTCCATCCCAACCGAAAATCCCTTTGGTAACGAGGTTTGGGCATATGGGCTTCGTAACCCATGGCGCATGTCATTTGACCGCGCAACAGGTGATCTTTGGATCGGCGATGTGGGGCAAAATAAATATGAAGAGATCGATTACCTTCCTGCAGGTTCGCCGGGTGGAGCGAATTTCGGCTGGAGTATTATGGAAGCCAGCTATGGCTACGATGGCGTAGCCGAACCCGGTTTGCTGCTCCCTGCGGCAGAATACAGCCACGACTTCGGCTGTTCTGTTACCGGTGGGTATGTCTATCGTGGTTCGATGCCTGAATGGAATGGTATATACCTATATGGTGACTATTGTTCGGGAACGGTTTGGGGGCTGATCCTGGTCGATGGGCAGTGGCAGTCTAAAGTCTTGTTCGAGCCGGATCTTCGCATCACATCCTTTGGCGAAGATGAAGCAGGCGAGTTGTATCTCGTCAGCGATACCGGCAGTATTTACATCCTTGCAAAGAAATAAAGACTTATCACATCCATAATAGGTGCTTTGTCATCCGACTTTATGACGCCTGTCACTGGTGGGGCAGGCGTTTTGCATTTAAACTAACAACATCAGTCAGGAGGCAGTTATGGCGAAAAAGGTTTGGCAAGTTGAAAAAACCAAATACTGCGAGCACTTGCAGGAAACGATCGCCATCGAAGTCGAGGTTGTATACCCGGCGGAACAACTGCCTGAGCAAGCTCCCCGCATTGTAGCAAGGCGCTGTTCGAAAGCGATCGAATGTAATTGCGTGGAACACCCCGCCTGCTCCCTGAGCGGAACAAACCCTGACGTTGACCCTGTTGAATAGAGCAGCAGTAAAACGCTGTTCATCCAAACTCTCTCTCCTCCCTCTGAGTTGGTCTTAAGGCTACGCCGCGCACCGCGCGGCGTAAGCCGTTAAAGGACTAATGCAATAACTGCGACGCACACGCACATATTACAAGCCGCGCACAAAATCCCGCACGCTTGAGTCGGCGGGGTTTTCTTTTATATGCTCCGGTTTTGCTGCCTGCTTTAGTTCGCCGCCGATGATGACTGCCACCCGGTCGCCAAATTGGGCGGCTTCTTTCAGGTTATGTGTTACAAAAATTGTCGTGCGATGGTCTTCTGCCAGAACCCTTGAAAGGTCTTCGAGTAATTTATCGCGCGTCTGCGGGTCAACTGCTGAGAAGGGTTCATCCATCAGGAGAAGTTGGGGATCGAGAACGAATGCCCGTGCCAGGCTGACACGCTGCGCCTCACCCCCGGAGAGTTGACCGGCTCTGCGCTCCAGAAGTTTTTCCACGCCCATGGCTTCAGCCCACCTATAAACCCGTTCGTTCGCTTCTTTTTTATCTACATTACGGAAATTCAACCCCAGTGCAATATTCTCGCGGACAGACATATCCATTAACAATGGGTCTTGAAAAACGAAGGCGATCCGTCTGCGATATTCGAGATCGTGCCATTCTTTTTGTGCCTTGCCCTGAAGTTTGATCTCACCTTTTGACGATTTGAGCAAATGCGCCAACGCCAGCAGGAAGGTGCTTTTGCCGGCACCATTCGGACCCACAACGGCGAGTGTCTCTCCTTTTTGAATATCGAGTGCCTCGATCTTGAGCGCATCCCGTCCATTGCGTTTCACAAGCAGATCTTTGATCTCAATGATGTTTGTCATGATTATTCTTTTCTCTTTCTTCTTTCCTTATCCGTGAAGGAAGAAAGAAGCAGCTATCGTTTTGCCTTCTGTTGTATCCACGTCAAGCCGAGGTTGATGAGATAGGTGATGACCAGCAGCAATGCCGAGAGCGCCAGAGCTCTTTCGAATTCGCCTTTGGATGTTTCAAGCACAATGGCGGTGGTTAGCACACGGGTCTGCCCGCGGATGTTGCCGCCCACCATCATGGATGCGCCAACTTCGGAGATGACAGAGCCAAAGCCTGCCATCAATGCTGCCAGCAAGGGGAGTCTGGCTTCACGCCACAGATGCCAGATCATTTGCGGACGGGATGCGCCCAGCCCCAAAAGTTGCTGTTGCAATCGCGGGTCTAAGGCTTCGAGTGCGGCAGCGGTTAGCCCCATGACTACAGGCGCAGAGATAACTGTCTGCGCGATGATGATCGCCCAAGGGGTGTAGATGAGGCGCAAATCTCCAAGCGGACCGCTGCGCCAAAGCATCATCGCCACAACGAGACCAACTACAACAGGCGGCAACGCCATGCCTGTATTGACAATGCTAAGAAGGAAGGAACGTCCGCGAAAGTTGCCAAGCGCTAACCAGGTCCCGATCGGCAAGCCAATGATGAGACTGATGGCTGTTGCAAAGAGGGAAACCTGTAATGAGAGGGTTGTGATCTCGAAGATTTCAGACATGGTGGGGGTAAGTATAAAGGATGTAAGGGTGAGTATATAGGTAGACAAGATAGGCTTGCCTATACCTGTTTTCTTATTCGCCCTCCGCATCGGGGAAGAACAACGGTTCGCCGTATTGTTCCACGCCGAATTCGCGGATGATCTGTTGCCCTTGTGCTGAAGTGATGAAATCACTGAATGCCTTCGCACCTTCTGCATTCACTTTAGGGAAGCGTTCGGGGTTGACGGTCAGCACATGGTAGATGTTCAGCAGTTGTGGGTCACCTTCGAAGACGATCTCAAGATCTATGTTCGGCTTGTAGGCAAGGAAGGTGCCGCGGTCGGTGATGGCGTAGCCTTCTTTTTCAGATGCAACTGAGAGTGTGAAGCCTTGCCCTTGTCCTGTTTCGATGTACCAGGGCTGATCCGTTGGGTCGAGACCAGCGTTCTGCCACAATTGCAATTCTTTCACATGCGTACCAGAGTCATCGCCGCGCGAGACGAAGGTGACAGCGGAAGAATAAATGGCGGAGAAAACAGAATCAAGTGTCGGCTGGGTGCGAAGCGCGGCTGGGTCGGAGGGAGGCCCAACGATGACAAAGTCGTTGTGCATCACAAGGCGGCGGTCAATGCCGAATCCTTCTTCCATGAACTTTTCTTCGGCGGAAGGGGAATGAAGCAGAATGACATCGGCGTTGCCATCACGTCCCATTTCAAGTGCTTGCCCTGAACCTGTGGCAATCAATTGAACCGTGTAGCCGGTTTGTTCTTCAAAGATGGGGAGAAGCACATCGAGCAAGCCTGAGTCTTGGGTGGAGGTGGTGGAGACGAGCAGCAGTGATTTGGTTGAGGATGCGCCACCCTCTGACGGGGATAAGCAGGCAGTGATAGTGAATATCAGCAGGGCGGCAGAAAGGATGCGTTGCATCCCTCCATTATAAAGATGTGGA
>VFQT010001240.1_pt1 | contig 31806 bp, 25 predicted proteins | sample 3512381 | NCBI WGS metagenome assembly VFQT01 (sample SAMN10412376, study PRJNA504923) | tailings metagenome | isolation source: Relicate 2 Philex TSF3 active mining site | place: Philippines: Tuba, Benguet | collected 2017-08-29
CCTCGCAGATTGGTGAAGCTGCCAATCGTTGACAGCACCTTGCGAAACGCATCCGGACGTTCCCACGCGACCGTCCATGAACAGATCCCACCGGAACTTGCACCACAGATGGCTCGCATGTTGGGATCGCTCGAAATGTTGTACGACTTTTGAACTTCCGGCACGATTTCTTCCAGCAGGAAGCGAGCATAGCGATCACCCAGACTGTCATATTCGAAGCTGCGATTGGAGCTCTTCCACGGGCTGTCCGGTTTGCCTTTGGATTTGTCATGGCCCGGGTTGATAAAGACGGCAATCGTCACCGGCATGTCACCGCGAGCAATCAGATTGTCGAAGACCACAGGAACTCGAAACCGTCCCTTCACATCGCGGTAACTGTGTCCGTCCTGAAAGATCATCAGAGCGGCGGGTTCGTCTTTCTTGTACTGAGCAGGCACATAGATTGCCCAGTCGCGTGTTGTGTTGTCGAAGACCTTCGATTCGAAGGCCGGCATGTCTGCTACGGTACCATGAGGAACGTCATCCTTTGCGACAGCGTCCGGATGCGGTTTCCATTCCGGCTTGGTTTCCACCACGGGACGATTGTCTGAAGTGGCATTTTCATCCCACAGCCATTTCAGTGCGTCCGGGAAAACTTCACCGGCCCACTTGCCGCTGTGCCCACCGTCGGTCATCACGAACTTGTACTTGTAACCGGCGAACTGCAGAGCCGCGGCCAGGTCCTGATTGCCCAGTGGCCAGCTGCCGTGCAGATTGCTGAGGTCATCCTTGCCTTCCTGCAGATACACCTTGAGAGGCTTCGGACTTTTGTGAGTCTTTCGCACGAGTCCTGGATATGCCCAGCCTCCTCGAATGTTCGTGTAGCTTCCGATGTGGCTGAGCACTTTTCCAAACTGGTCCGGACGTTCCCAGGCGACGGTGAATGCACAGATGGCTCCGGAAGAAATTCCGCAGACGGCTCGCTGAGCCGGATCTTTCGTCACGTTGAGTCCCTTTAAGGCGACGGGAAGGAACTCATCGATCAGGAACTTCGAATAGCGGTCTCCCATCGAGTCATATTCAAACGACCGATTGCTGCGATCCGCGGCGCCGGGAGCAGTCGCCGCGATGGTGCCGGGATTCACAAAGACGGCGATCGTGACTGGCATCGCCTTCTGATGAATCAGGTTGTCGAACACGATCGGCGTTCGAAACGCGCCGTCGGCTTTCACGTAACCGGTTCCGTCCATGAAGACCATCAGGCTCGCCGGTTCGGACTCCTTGTATTGAGCCGGCACATAGACGCTGTACTCTCGCTTCGTACCCGGAAAAATCTGGCTGTCCGTGAAGACTCCGGAAGTAACCTTCCCCTGTGGCACACCGGCCTGGACGACTCGGTCCGGATGATCCTGAGCACTCAGCGGCGCGATCGAGACAGCAAAATACAGAAACAGCGTCAGAACCAGGAAGGCAACTCGCATGGCGGGAACTCTCAGACAGTACGCGGGAGAAGGTCGTTGTCGAGAGAATAACCGGGCGAAGTGTCACCTTCAAATCACGCGACTTGAGGAGGGGTTTTCGGTGTTCGGCGGTGAGTGTTCAGTTTTCAGTGTTCAGTTGAGCGTGTGAAAAATGGGTAGCACGCCTGAAGGGCGTGTGCCGGAGGCGCCGGAAGCCGTTGATTGCATGTGGTATTGCCAATGGACGCCGCGCTGGAACAACCGGGCTTTCCAGTGTAGAGCGATTGTCCTCAATCGCTTTCACCCTGGAACAAATTGCAAACGGCTGAGGACAGCCGTTCTACACTGGGCAACCATTGACGAATCGCAATGCGTTACTCAGGGAGTGACGGCGACTTTGGGAGTCACGCGGCCTGGCGTGACTCGGATGCACGATGCGGCTCAATGGTTCCGGCCACGGCGGAAGAATCTGATCCGGCAGCCAGTGCCTTTCGTTCTCGAACGATCAGCTGCAGGTTTCGTGCATAGATGACGAGACCGGTTGACTGGCCAAAAATGATGACCACCTCATTCCGGTGGATCCCATAGACCATCAGCATGATCGCGCCGCCGATGCTGAAGTACCAGAACATGGGAGGCGTGACGCTCTTTTTTGCGCGTTCGCTGCTAAGCCACTGAACGACGAACCTCGCGCTGAACACCAGCTGGCCCAGTAAACCGAAGGCTATCCAGATTTGTTCGCTCGTCATGGGCCTGATCCATCAGCTCAAGAACCGGAAGGTGGGTACGATGCATCAGCCATGCAACGCCGGCAAGGTCGATAATGCCATTGAAGAGACGTCGCAGTGTGTCGTAATGCGAACGGCCGTGAATACGAGGACGATGTTTCACCGGCACCGAGATCACTCGACCGCCGCTTCGAACCACAAGGGCCGGAAGAAAGCGGTGCATGTGAGTAAAGCGTGGCAGCTTCAGAAACGTATCCCGGTAGAACACCTTGATCCCGCAACCGGAATCCGGCGTCTGATCGCGCAGGATACGGCCTCGCACGAAATTTGCTATGCGGGAGCTTACCCGTCTCCATGCGGAGTCTTTGCGGCGAGTTCGCTGACCCGCCACCAGCTGAACTCGGTTTGCAAGCTCCGGCTGCAGAAGACCATCCAGCATGGCAGGCAGGTCGGAAGGATCGTTTTGTCCATCGCCATCCAGAGTCGCAATGATGGGAGCAATTGCAGCGTCGACGCCCGTGATCAATGCGGCACTCTGACCACACTGATTTCCATGCCGAACGACGCGAAGCTCGGGGACCGACTGCTTCAGATCATGCAGAACGGCTGGCATTGAGTCCGTACTGCAATCGTCCACAACAACAATCTCGAAGCGAAACAAACCGCTGAGCGCGGTGCAGACTTCCTTGATCAGTGACGTGATATTGTCAGCCTCATTGTGGGCTGGAATGACAACAGAAACCTGCATGAGCTCCTCCCTGACGCTCATTCGTCTTCGCGCAATGGAGGCTCGGCCATCTACGACAGACGTAACAGAAGTGTGAGAATCCCGTGGAATCCTGTCAACGGGAGTTCCTTCCAGTCCCACAGATGCCTTGGCGCAGAAAAAAGCCCCGGAAACGTTCATTTCCCGGGGCAATCGTGCATTCCTGCGGATTTCAGTGCGCTGCAGAGTTCATCAGCCTGCAGATGACGCTTTGACGCGTTCCTGATGTTCGCGATCCATCTCGCCACTCTTCAGCTTCGCCCAGTACTCATCCAGGTCCTTCTTGACCTTGTTGGAGAGCAGGAACAGACCAATCATGTTCGGAATCATCATGCCGAAGATCATCAGGTCGCCAAAGTCCATCATGTTTTTGGCGGACACGACGGAGCCAAGGAAAGTGAAGACGAGGAAGATGCCTCGGTAGACCATCGACGTCCCGTCTCCAAACAGATAAGCCCAGCAGCGTTCGCCGTAATAGGACCATGAGATCATCGTGCTGTAGGCAAACATGAAGGTTGCAAACGCGAGCACATACTTGAATCCGCTGATCTGACTGTCCATCGCAGCCGAAGTCAGCGCGGCACCCTTGATGCTGGTTGCGATGCCTTCTTCGTTGAATTCATACTGGGCCTTGAAGGCAGGATTGAAGTCCGGGTTCTTGTAGTCATGAGCACCAGTGACGACGATCACTAGAGCCGTCATTGTGCACACGATGATTGTGTCGACGAATGGTTCCAGAAGTGAAACAATCCCTTCGCGAATCGGGTACGGCGTCTTCGCTGCAGAATGGGCGATGGCGGCAGAACCGACACCCGCTTCATTCGAGAATGCTGCTCGCTTGAATCCCCAGACCAACACACCAACCAGACCGCCTCGGAACGCTTCCGGACTGAATGCTGACGAGATGATTGACAGAAACGCGGCTGGCACGATCGGAGCATTCTTCAGCAGGATGATGATTCCTGCCAGCACGTATATGCCGCACATGATCGGAACAATCTTGTCGGCGGTGGACGCGATTCGCTTGATCCCCCCGATGATCACGATTGCTGTCAGAACCAGCATGATCAAGCCATAGACCCATGGCCATGTCTTGAAGAACGGAATCGTTTCTGCAACAGCAGCAAGACTTCCGTTCACCTGGTACGAATTGCCGCCGGCGAAGGAGCCGCCAATGCACAGCACAGCAAAGGCAACCGCGAAGATCTTTCCGAGCGGAGCCAGGCCGATCTCGGAGAGTCCTCGAGACAGATAATACATGGCACCACCCATGATCGTTCCATCCGAACGAACCTGTCGGTACTTCTGCCCGAGGGTACATTCGACGAACTTGGAGGTCATTCCGAGGAAGCCTGCAAGAACCATCCAGAAGGCTGCTCCCGGTCCACCAATTGCGATCGCTGTGGTAACACCCGCGATGTTGCCCAGACCAACGGTTGCTGAAAGAGCCGTCGTTAACGCCTGGAAGTGGCTAACGTCGCCCGTTGCGTTCTTGTCATCGTATCGTCCGGCCGTGACCGTGATCGCATGGCCGAAGCCACGAAGGCTGATAAAGCCCATTCGGACTGTGAAGAAAGCTGCACCGCAGACGAGCAGCAGTACCGCGAACTCGATCTTGTTGTTGCCGCCCAGCGGGATCGGGAAGAAAATGACCTTGGCAACCCAACCGTTCACTGTGCCGAATTTTTCGTCAATCGGCTTGAGTGTTTCGTTGACCTTGTCGAAAACACCGGCCTCTTTCGGAGGTGGTGCCATTTCCGTCGTCTGGTCGGTCGCAGCCTCCTCAATTTTCTTGTGGTCTGCTGCTGCCGCGGGAGGCGCCGTGGGGTCGTCTGCCGGCTTTGCGGGATCCTGGGCAGTGAGTTGACCGGCACTCAGGAAAAAGCCCGCAAGGGTCAGCAGGACGACGCACAATCTGCGAACTGTGGTTGTCATTCTCTATCCGTTCGTTTCTGTGCCGAACTGGCGGCGTAGTCATCGATGATGTCGGTGTCCGACGAAGGCGAACAGAATAGCCTCGAATTGCGATCCGCCAAACCATTCGGCAGATTCTTCCAGCGAAACCGGGCTATTTTTCTGCTCCATGCCTACTGACCAGGCGTCTTTGCCTGCGGATTTGGCGGCTGAATCGCTTCCACGGATTCCACCGGCGGAGAAACAAGTTTCTCCACCTGAGCTTTCAGGGCATAGCCAGCAACCAGAGTGATCGAGATTGCGGCGATCCACATGAGCACGTCAGTGATTTTCCGAGGCTCCATGCGGCGGTCCATCTTGCGGTAACGGAAGTAGATCGTTGCGAAGGAAATAATTGGCAGCATCAGAGCCTGGCCGAATCCGCCAACCACCACCATCCATTTGGGTTCCTTGAACGCAAGGAAGAGAATCAGAGCCAGGACCGGAATGGAAATCGATAGCCAGTGAATCATGCGTCCTCGATGTTCCGGCGTGCGATACTTGACGACTCCCGCGAGGCTGATGAAGTCGGCCAGAAGGCGAGCATTCCCGGCACTGCTCAGGTAAAGAGTCTTGAAGAGCACCGCCGCTGCGCCAATCAGGAAGACGATCTGAGTCCAGCCGCCAAAACTATCGACAAACATGCGCGACAATGTCAGGATCATCTTCTGGCCTTCCGGGTGCAGTCCCTGCGGATGCAGGACCGTTGCTCCCATGAAGTAAAAGGCTAGTGTCGAAATCGTGAAGACGACCATGCTGACCCAGGCGTCCAGATGCATGACTCGAATCCACCCCTTCGCGCGCGCTTCCCATTCCGGACTGGAATCTGCCGGCCCCGCGTATCGAGCGTATCCCTTCTCCAGACACCAATAGGGATAGAAGAACAATTCTGTGGCGCCGACGCCCGTGATGCCAAAGACACCAAAGGCCACCGCAATGCCTTCGGCAGGCAATTGAAACTTCAAACCGTTCACGACGTCGTTCCATGGAATCGGGAATGACGTGAACGGCAGGGCACATGTGGCAACAATCGTCAGCAACGTCACGCCGACAACCAGAAATGTCGTGACGACCTCAATGCGTCGATATGTGCCGCTCCACAACAACGCGATTGCAGCGATGCAGGCAAACACGGCCCATGGAACTTCCGGACGCTGCGACAGGGGAACGCCGGCTGTGTCCTTTGCTGTCGCGTTGCCCTTCCCCGCTTCTCCGCTTTTCGTGTTCGACGGAACGTCTGCTGGCTTCTGTTCGGCGACGTTTGCTTTTGGATCAGCGGTGCCCTTCGCAGCGTCCGCAGCCTCCGTCACTTGAGTTGCAGGTTCGGCGGGCACTCCTGAAACCGCCAGATGCAGCGCCTGACCGACAGTCCCTGTCATTGCTCCCAGTTGAAACACAGTCGACAGCATCATGAAAAGCCAGCACCAGGCGATCCAGTGGTTGCCGAGCCGAGGACCGCGCAGTTCATTGATTGCGCCGAGTGTTGGTTTGCCGGAAGAGATTGCGTATCGCCCTAGTTCAATCTGCACAAAGACCTTGATGACGCAGCTGTACAGAATCAGCCACAGGAAAACAAAGCCCTGCTTCGCCCCCAGCGCGGTGGTCAGTAACAGTTCTCCTGACCCAACAATGGTCCCGGCCAGAATGATGCCGGGGCCAATCTGTCGCAGAGCTTCCCACAAGGACCTGGGCGGTTCCCGAATGGCATCCGGAGGCAACAGGTAGGGATCAAAGTCCAGTGCTTCGGAATGTTCCGGCGTTGCACCGGGAGTCTGATTCTGAGCGGTCGGCATGCGTGGAGCCTTAACGGAAGTCGTCGTTGAGCCATGGCGGGTCCGGCAGTGTACAGCCACTGTCTCCCCGTCAACAGCCTCGCGACCGTCAAAGTGGGATTCAGCGTTTTCGGTGTTCGGTTTTCAGTTTTCAGTGTTCAGTGTAGAGCGATTGTCCTCAATCGCTTTCACACAAAACAGAATCGCAAACGGCTGAGGACAGCCGTTCTACACTGGTTTAGAGTTTTCAGTGTTCAGTTTTCAGTTGTGGGTAGCACGCCTGAAGGACGTGTGCCGGAGGCGCCGGAAGCTGATGAGTGCACGTGGCAATACCGAAGCCCGGCGGCAATGGAAAGCGACGATCGCGAGGCACTAGCATGGGGGAACAGAATAAGCGCAGAACCACACTCGCCCCCTGCGACTATTCTTCTGCCACCATTCTTCTGCCATTCAGTAACCATTGACGAATCGCAAAGCGTCACTCAGAGAGTGACGGCTACTTTTGTGGAGCGATTGTCCTCAATCGCTTTCACCGGGCACGAAGCACAAACGGCTGAGGACAGCCGTTCTACACTGGGCAGAGCAGAATAATCGCAGAACCTCGCCCTCAGCGACTGTTCTTTGCCGCCATTCTTCTGCCATTCAGTAACCATGGACGAATCGCAAAGCGTCACTCAGAGAGTGACGGCCACTTTCGGAGTCTGCTTTGGCCCGCGAACCTCCCGTTGGATAGAAAAAGGACAAATATGTCCACATTTGCTGGATCTTTCTTAAACTGGATGCGATTATCCAGTTTAGGTGCGAGTGAAGTTTCATGGGTGCTCGAAGGAGATCTCAGATGTTCTGTAACCAGTGTGAACAGACGCAAGGCGGACGAGGGTGCACGGATCTGGGTGTTTGCGGCAAAGATGAAGACGTTCAGTCGCTTCAGGAGATCCTTCTTTACGGGCTCAAAGGAATGGCGGCCTACGCCAACCATGCTCGTAGGCTGGGCAAAGTTGACGACAATGTCAGCGCCTTCATCGAAGAGGCGCTCTTTGCCACGATGACGAATGTGAACTTCGACATTCCTTCATTGATTGAAATCGTGCTCGAATGTGGTCGGCAGAATGTTCGAGTCATGCAGCTCCTGGATGAAGGCCACCAGGAGAAGTTCGGTACTCCGGAACCGACAACCGTCTACGAAGGCACGAAAGCCGGTCCCGGTATTCTGGTGACTGGTCACGACCTGCTCGATCTTTCGGATCTGCTGGAGCAGGCTGCTGGTCAGGGAGTCAACGTTTATACTCACGGTGAAATGCTGCCGGCTCACAGTTATCCCAAACTCAAGGCGCATGCTCATCTGGCAGGGCACTTCGGAGGACCGTGGCAAAATCAGTACTGGGAGTTTCCTCAGTTCAGCGGTCCAATCGTTGCCACGACGAACTGCATCCTGATTCCTCCGGATTCGTACAAGGATCGCCTCTACACGACCCGCATCACGGCCGTTCCTGGGGGAACTCGACTGAAGACCAACGATTTCAGCGCTGTGATTCAGGCGGCGAAGCAGTTGCCTCCATTGCCGGAACGAAAGGTTCGTGAATCCACGATTGGATTTCATCACAGTGTGATTCTGGGTCTGGCTGACAAAGTCGTGGATGCGGTCAAATCAGGCGATATCAAACGATTTTATCTGATCGGCGGCTGCGACGGGGCGGAGCTTGGTCGTAACTACTACAGCAAGCTGGCGCAGCAGACACCCGGCGAGTCCGTCATTCTGACTCTGGGCTGTGGCAAGTACCGAATTCGAAATCATGAGTACGGTACGGTTGCCGGATTGCCAAGACTCCTGGACATGGGCCAGTGCAACGATGCCTACGGTGCCGTTCAGGTAGCACTCGGCCTGGCGAAGGCCTTCGGCTGCGGAGTCAACGACCTGCCATTGTCCATTGTGCTTTCATGGTTCGAACAGAAAGCCGTCGCTGTTCTGCTGAGCCTGCTGGCGCTCGGGGTGAAGGGAATTCGGCTGGGTCCGGTTCCTCCCGCATTCGTCACTCCGAACGTCTTCAAAGTTCTTCAGGAAGCCTTTGACCTGAAACTGATTGAAGCCGAACCACCAGCGGAACTTGTTCAGCTGAGTGTTTGAGGGAGGTTTTCGGTTTTCGGTTTTCAGTTTTCAGTGTGCGGTATTCGGTGTTTGGTGTTTGGCCTTGAGTATCAACGGTGTGGGCGATGCAGACGATTGATGAAGCGAAACTTGAGACGGACCTGGCGTATCGATTTCGCTACGTCGCTGACTTCATTGGGTTCTCCGGTGAGGACGCGGCAGCGCTTTTGTCTGTCGGCATGTTTCTGGGGCCCATGATCCCGGAACTGGTCGATCGCACGTATCAGCGGTTACTGGATCGTGATTGCACGGCCCGCCATTTCCTGCCTCGCCAGGCAGGATTTGACGGGCCGGCTCCAAAGGACCTGAGTGCTCTTTCGACAGCACATCCCCAAATTCAGTTTCGCAAAGAACACCTCGTTCGATATCTCACTACACTGCTCGGACGGACGTGCGACGAAAAGCTTGTGACGTATCTCGACATGGTTGGAAAGATCCACACGCCTGCGGCCGGAAATCACGACATTGATGTGCCACTGGTGCAGATGAATGCACTGATGGGATACCTTTCCGACGTGCTGCTCGAAGCGCTGCTGGAGATTCCTGTGGACGATGCGACCAGGAAGAAAGTTGTGCGAGCCTTCAGCAAATTTCTTTGGATCCAGAACGACTTTATCACGCGACACTATCAGCCCGCAAAATAGATCTGGTTCCGCGACACATCTGAAGTCGTTTCACCACCTCACACGCCTGAAGGGCGTGTGCCACAGGCGCCGGGAGCCGATGAGTGCACGTGGTAGTGCCAATACTGGTGGCAATAAAAACGAGGCTCTTGCGGCAAGAGAATTGGGGCAGGAGAATAAACGTAGAAGCACAACACTCGCACGCCTCCCTGCGACTATTCTCCTGCCTCCATTCTTGTGCCATTCAATAACCATTGACGAATCGCAGGGCGTCACTCAGAGAGTGACGGCTACTGATGACGGGACTGGCCCTGATTGAAGACTGCGGATGCTGTGGACTTGTCTCGATGGCCATTTGTTCGGAAGATCTGAGCGGAAGTTTCCCATTTTCCACTCCCGAGCCATCTGGAAACGTTGAGCAAGTCGTCCATGAAGAGCAATCAAATCCTGCAAGTTGTTGTTTGCTTCGTAATGGTGTCAGGTCTTTGCCAAAGACTGAACGCCGAGAACATCCTGATCGAAGCGGAGAGTTTTCAGAATTCCGGCGGCTGGGTCCTGGATACTCAGTTCATTCGGGAAATGGGTTCTCCTTACATGCTGGCTCACGGCCTGGGAAAGCCGGTGGCTGATGCAACGACCGATGTCCAGCTGCCTGCTCCTGGAAAGTATCGTGTCTTTGTCCGCACAAAGGACTGGGTGGCTCGCTGGAACGTCAAAGGGGCTCCGGGAAAATTTGAAGTGCTCGTCGACGGTCAGCCTCTTTCCGCGACCTTTGGAACCGAGAGGGCTGAGTGGCACTGGCAGGACGGTGGTGAATTTGAAGCAAAGACGGATCGGATCACGCTTTCACTGCATGACCTGACCGGGTTCGATGGCCGGTGTGATGCGATCCTGCTCACGACGGATAAGACTCCTCCGCCGAATGAGTCGCAGCCGCTTTCTGACTGGCGAAGGGCTCAGCTGAAGCTTCCCACGGACCCTGTTCGTCGTGACGGCTACGACCTGGTCGTCATTGGTGGAGGCTACGCGGGCATGGGAGCCGCCATCTCGGCGGCACGCATGGGCTGCAAGGTGGCGTTGATTCAGGACCGCCCTGTGCTTGGAGGAAACGGCAGCAGTGAAGTTCGAGTCTGGGCGATGGGGAATATTCGTCGAGGCAAGTATCCGCGGATCGGTGAGATCGTGGAAGAGTTTGCTGACCATGCCACAAAATCTCCCGGCCGTGCTGAAGAATTCGGAGACGACCTGAAGGAACAGATCGTTCGGGCGGAAAAAAACATTGACCTGTTTCTGAATCACCATGCGTATTCCGTGAAGACCGAGAATCATCGGATCGTCTCCGTGACCGCGTTTGATACTCGCACCAGTCAGCATTCAGAGTTCTTCGGCAAACTGTTCAGCGACTGTACTGGCCACGCGACGATTGGCTTCCTCGCAGAAGCCGACTGGGAGATGGAAGAAAAAGGCCGCATGGGCATGAGTAACATGTGGGCATGGGACGAGCTAACGGAACCAGCCACGTTTCCGGAGACTCCATGGGCACTGGATCTGACAATGGACGACTTCCCCTATCCTCGTGATCATCATGGTCAGTGGTTCTGGGAAAGCGGTTTCGACAAGGATGCTTTGACAGATTCCGAAGGCATCCGCGACTGGAACCTGCGTGCCGTCTTCGGCGCTTTTAATGCGATGAAAAACAGGGATGGTGCCGCGGAGCATAAGAACGCGGTGCTCACATGGGTCGCCTACATTGGTGGTCCCCGTGAATCGCGGCGACTGATGGGCGACGTTGTGCTGACTCAGGATGACGTGGTGACCAAGCGCGATTTCCCGGACGGATTTGTTCCGAGTACCTGGTCGATCGATTTGCATTATCCGAAGGATCAGTATGCAAAGAAGTTCCCGGACAATCCCTTTATCAGTATTGCGGTCCATGATCAGCGGATTGATCGCAACTATGGCTATCCGGTTCCTTATCGCTGCTTCTATTCTCGCAACATTTCCAACCTGTTCATGGCCGGCCGCAACATCAGCGTGACTCATGAAGCGCTGGGGACGACACGTGTGATGAAGACCTGCGGCATGATGGGCGAAGTCGTCGGTCGTGCGGCCAGCATCTGTGTGTTTCACGAATGCAGTCCTCGCGAGGTTTACGATCGTTATCTGGCCGAGCTTGTGGACCTGGTAAAACTGCCCGGCAAAGCGCGACGGCCGACGGTTTATGATCCGATCGAGATTCCGGCGGATGCCATGGATGCTGCCGGCCCTTATGGCCCGGCGACAGGACTTGATCCAAAGAAGCTGGACGGAGTGGTCCTCGACGATCGCGATGCTGAGAAGACGGGTGAATGGACGGAGGGGCAGGGACTGAAAGGATACGTTGGCTACGGCTACGTGTACTCGGGCGATCAGAAGGCATCCATCCGATACTCTTTCACCGCCGAGTCTGATGGCCGCTACGACGTTCGAGTTTCCTGGGCGCCTCATGAGAACCGCGGAAAGTCAGTGCGGGCAGTGCTCACGGTCAACGACGTGCGCAAGGAGACGATTCTGAACATGACCAAAGCGGCTCCGCTGGAGAACGGCTTCGGCTCGATTGGCACCATTGAGATTCCTGCCGGTTCAAAGGGCACAGTGGAGATCTTTGCAAAGGATGCGGGCGGCTTTGTTCATGCTGACGCCGTGCAGATTGTGCGGCTGGAATCAGAGTCAGGAAAATAGGGCGCTGGCTTTTGTCAATCGCCGACGGTTCTGCCATCGTGCCTTCGTGACCGCGATCGTCGCGCTTGTCGAATTCGATACCAAAGAGTGGATCAATGTCTCTGCGAGTTGTTCTGATGGGAACCGGTGATTTCGCGGTTCCGCCGTTTCGAGCGGTGCTCGAATCATCGCACCACGTCGTGGCCGCGCTGACTCAGCCGGACAAGACCGGTCGGGGTCATCATCAGCATGTGAATGTTGTGAAGCAGCTGGCCGAATCCTTCAGCGTTCCGGTGCTTCAGCCGGAGCGAGTCAATCGGCCCGAGATTCTGGAGCAGCTGCGCTCATTCAACGCGGATGTTTTTCTGGTCGCCGCTTATGGCCAGATTCTGCGAACGGAGTTGCTGTCGATTCCTCGACTGGGAGCCTTCAATCTTCACGGGTCGCTGCTGCCACGGCATCGCGGCGCGGCTCCGGTGCAGTATTCGATCTGGAAGGGTGATGCCGTCACGGGCGTCACGATTTTTCAGATCGAACTGGCACTGGATTCCGGGCCAATGATTGGAAAGAAGGAGACGCCGATTGGAGCAAAGGAAACCTCCGGCGAACTCATGCTGCGTCTGGCCGAACTGAGTGTTCCGCTGACTCTGGAATCGTTGAACAGGCTTGAGAACGGAACGGCTCACTTTGAACGGCAGGACGAAACGCAGGTCACTCTGTCCCCCAAGATTACTCGCGAAGACGGCATCGTTCAGTGGCGTCAGAGTCGTCGGGAAATCGACTGCCAGGTCCGAGCCATGCAGCCCTGGCCCAAGGCCAGTACAACTCTGAAGCGTCCGGGACATCCGGACCTGCGCTGCATCATTCAGGACATCGATGTTCCGGTTTCGTGCAGCGTCTCCGCGACAGCAACGCCCGGACAGGTGACTGTGGATCACGGTCGGTTGTTCGTCACAACCGGTGACGGTGCCGTGGAGATTCTGAAACTGCAGCCGGAAGGTCGCAAAGCCGTGGACGGGCGATCCTTCCTGAACGGGAATCCGATGCCGGAAGGTTCCGTTTTTGCCTGAGCCTACGTCAATGCAAAATCCACCGCACTGCTCCACAGGCCTGCTTCCCCCGTTGCATTGAACGCGCGAATCCAGACTCGGAAATTTCCGGCCTGCAGCGCGGAGGCATCGGGAAGGGAAAAGCTGGCTTCCGTTCCTGCGGAGTTCACCTGGAACGTATCAACGCTGACACTGGAATTCACATTGCGTGTCAGATCGCGAATGAAGATCTCGTACCGGAATCCGACAGTCTGATGCGTCCAGCGAAACAGTGGTGTTCGATCAGAACCTGATCCCGTCGGAGCAAGGATCGTTGGCGCGACCGGCGTGGGCACGTTGACTCGAAACTGAAGTGCCGAGCTCCAAGGACTTGCTTCGCCCGACTGATTCACCGTGCGGACCATTGCTGCATACTGATACTCACCCAGGCGCTGGTCGCGGGTCAGAGTGTATTCGGTTCCTGTCAGCCCGGTGACGAGCACGACCTGCGATGTCGAAAGTGTGATGTTGTCGATTCGCATCTGATAAGTCGCAGCGCCGGAGACAGAGTTCCATGCAAGACGCGGCATCGCCGTGTCAATGACTCCGGAAGATGGAACGACCGGGGCGATCAGCTGTGTCGATCCAGGTACCGGTTCATCAATGACGAACGAATACGCGGAACTCCATGGACCGACTTCATTCGCACTGTTGATTCCTCGAACCCACGCTTTGTAATCACCCTGAGGCAACCGTGACGCGGTGTAACTGAGAGTTTCCAGGCTGGGCTGTCGAATGATCTGTCCCTGGCCCGTTGTGAAGTTGCTGACCCACAGGTCGTACTTTGCAGCACGCAGCGCGGACGTCCACTGGAAGATTGGCGACAGAGTTGTGACGGTGTTTGAATTGCCGGTCCCCACAGGTCCGGTCACAGACGGCGCTGCCGGCGGCAGAATGTCGACCATAAAGTCCCGCGCGGCGCTCCAGGCACTCGTCTTGCCTGTGATCCCCGTGGCACGAACCCAGACTCGATAACTGGCCTGAGGAAGCGACTGGGTTTCGTACCATGTTCGGCTGGAGGGAAGAGTCTTCTCACGGATGTACTCTGACTCGCCCGTTGTCAGATTGCGAATCCAGAGATCGTATGATGCGGCAGCCGTCGAAGCTGTCCATTCGACGCGGGCAATCGTGGAATTGATCACGGCGGCGGGAGCTGTGATCACCGGCACGGAGGGTGCGGGAATGTCGATTCGGAAGTCAACCGCGGTACTCCACGCGCTCGCTTCGTTTGCAGAATTGACCGCCTGAACCCAGACCCGGTACCGTCCTTCGAGGACATCGGCGTCGGGCGTCCAGTTTGTTGTTGTGATGCCTGCCTGGTAAAGCACTCGCTGACCGGTCGCAAGGTTGTTGATCCAGATGGTGTAAGAGACCGCATCCGTGCTGCTGGTCCATTCAAAGGTCGGCCTCAGGCTGGCAACAGTTCCGGTTGGCTTCGTCACGGTCGGTCGGGATGGAGTCGGGATATCCACCGTGAAGGAACGTGCACTGCTCCATTCCGAGACCTGACCGTTGCTCGTCACGGCTCGCACGCGAGCCTGATAATTTCCCTGAGAGAAATCGCTTCCCGCGGTGTGCGATGTCGCAGTGGTTGTTGTTTGATAATACGTTGACTGTCCGGTCGTCACATTGGCAACCACCAGTTCGTAGTGATCAATGCCTGAAACGGTCGACCATTCGAACGCGGGCCTTGCCACGGTCAGTGTCCCGGTAGGACTTGACATCACAGGAGCTGGAGGAGCGGGCGTATTCTGTGTCGTCAAAGTGAACTGGCCGAGTGAACCATATTCACCCGTGCTTGACACAGAGACGTAGTAGGTTCCGGAAGAGAGCTGTTCCGACAGCGATGCGAACACGGAATCGGTCGGGCTGGCTGTCTTTAGCAGAGCTCCGGCTGCGTCATACAATTTAAGAACAGCATCGAGGTTCGTGCCGAAATTCAGATTCTGGTTGTTGTAGATGCGACGAAGGTTGAGCCCCTCAACAGCCAGAGAAATGAGACCTCCGGTAGTTTCAAACTGAAAGAAGTCAACGTCATCCATGCGGCCGATCAGCCCTGTGTAAGCCGTCGAGGATGTGCCAACAGTGATCACCGTCGCGGTGGCTCGAGTACTGCCGATATCATCGGTTCGGTACTGGACCGACTGGTTGATCGTCCCCGTCAGCACAGCAAGGTCGTCCTGATAGTTTGTTGAGCTGATGTTGCTGAGACCGTTGTTCCATGTTGATCGCTCTGAGTAAAACGCGGCGCCCATGATGGGGCCGAGTCTCAAATCGCCCGGATCATATTCTTTAGTCTTCTGCCCGGAGCTGTTGTACTGGCTGTGGTGCACAAGTCCGAATGTGTGTCCGGCTTCGTGCGACGCGTTCATGGCGGAGAAGTTCGGAGCACCCTTGCCTGTTTCGTCTGCCAGGTTGTCCGTGAACACAAAGCAGGTATTGGACTGGTCACTGGAAAATGAATTGATCAGCGACGCGCCACCCGAAGGCTCGCCGTTCCATGCGCCGTTGCCACCAAAGACAACGCGGACGGATTCAAAGTCCCGGATCACGGCCGGTTCGACGGTGGAGACATTGATGTTCAGCGGAGCGTAATCTTCCGCAACCCGGTACCAGATTTCTTCGATCCTGCGAAGTTCTTCATCGCTGAAGGTTGTTGGATCGTTGTCGTTGTCGAAAGCGGGCGTCTCGATGGGGCTTCCGGAACCAATCCAGGACACATCGGATTCCGTGTATCCGTTGAAGTCGAGATACACCGTCACAGGCGCGCCGGGCAGGCTGTTCAGAACCGGGACGGCGGTGAGCGGGTGAAGTAAGAGCGTTCTTTCTTCGAGCGTGTCGCAGAGGGTGGCTGGCTTGAGTCCGGAGGGCATGCAGGAAGCGCTGCGTCTTTTCTGTCGAGACGGTCTTTTGAATTCAGCGAACCATTGAGCAACTGTTTGAATCATGGCTTTCTTTGGCGTCCCGCTTTGGCCGCATCATTCGGTTTGTCGTGTCAGAATCCTGACGCTTGAAGAGACTTGGGAGAGTGGCGCAGTCTATTTCCGTTGGGCAAATCAGAAAACACCGTGTTTTCGAATGAAAACAGCATCTGGGTCACCCAGGAGTAAAGACACCAGAGCGGCCAGAATCCAACGAAAGAATTAGCGCATTGCTCTCACGGAGACACGGGGCGGCGTCGCAGCCGGATTTCCTGGACGTTTTCCGAAGTTCCGGAGACTCCCTATTGAGGGACCCCTGACCACCACCTAGACTGGCGCCCACATTCGGACGGTACGAAATAGCCCTGGCATCCCTGCAAGTGCGAGGTGTTCTATGAGTGCGCGACACATTGAGCTGTCGTTGGTCATCCCTGTGTACAACGGGGCTGAAACCATCGAGACAGTGGTGCGTCATGTTCTCAGAGTGTTTCACGAACATTCTGTTGAGATAGTGCTGGTGAATGATGGGTCAGGCGACCACAGTGACCTTGTGTGTCGAAATCTGGCCAGTCAGTTTCCGGGCACGGTACAGTTTTTGAATCTCGCCAGAAATTTTGGCGAACATCATGCGGTACTCGCCGGACTCGCTGTGACGTCCGGCGAAGCGGTTGCCGTGTTGGATGACGACGGCCAGCATCCCGCTGAAGAGGCTCTGCGTCTTTGGCGAGCCCAGAAGTCGACCGGCTGTGATGTGATCTATGGCCGATACATCGAAAAGCAGCACAGCCTTTTTCGGAACCTGGGCAGCCGACTGAACGGTGTGATGGCCACATGGCTGCTGCGGAAACCTGCGGACCTGTATCTGTCCAGCTTCAAGGTGATGAATCGATTCCTGGTGGATCAGATTCTTCGGTATCGCGGACCGTTCCCATACGTGGATGGGCTGATCTTCTGGACGACTCGGAACATTGGTCAGATCGACGTTCAGCATTGTCCCCGGATTGCAGGGAGATCGGGATATACGCTGCGGAAGCTGGTTGGTCTCTGGCTGAACATGTTCCTGGGCTTTTCCATTGCTCCGCTGCGTGTTGCGGCCATGCTGGGGCTGGCCACATCATTCTTCAGCATTCTGTTCCTCCTGGCGATCGTGATCGACAAGTTGTGGATTAGTCCAGGAGTGCCGCCGGGAGTTCCAACGATCCTGACCTGTGTCACCTTCTTCAGTGGTGTTCAGCTCACCATTCTGGGGTTCGTTGGCGAATACGTTGGTCGATCGTTTCTGACGCAGAATGGAATGCCTCAGTACGTTGTTCGTGAAGCGGTTGTGAATCAGCGATCAGCGAATTCTGAGCGTGACGAAGACTCGGAACGCTCGCGTGACAAGGGGCTGATGCATGTCTGAAAGCGTGGCGGGGCGTCATGTTCTCGTCACCGGCGGACTGGGATTCATCGGAAGCAATCTTGTCATACAGCTTGTGAAACGCGGCGCGAAAGTAACGGTTCTCGACAGAGTCTCCGGCGAGTTTGGGGGTCGCATGGAGAATCTGCGCGAAGTCTCCCGCGATGTAGCGATATGTGATGGGGACGTCAGAGATGACGCGGTGCTGAATCAACTGCTGCCCGGGAAAGATGTCGTCTTCTGTCTGGCAGCCCAGGTCAGTCATCCGCTCAGCATGACTGATCCACTGAAAGACGTGGACATTAATTTGAGGTCTCAGCTGCAGCTTCTGGAAGTCTGTCGGCTGAAGTCCCCCGAGACAAAGGTTGTCTCGACCAGTACGCGGCAGGTTTATGGTCGCACATTGCAGCATCCGGTGTCGGAGACTCATCCCACGTTTCCAGTCGATGTGAACGGAATCAGCAAACTGGCCGCCGAACACTGCAGTCGCCTCTACAGCGAAGTGTACGGTTTGAGGACTCTGACTTTTCGGCTGACGAATACCTATGGCCCACGAATGGATCTGCTGAGTCCTGGCCGAGGCTTTATCAATGCGTGTCTTGGACAGGCTCTGCGCGGAGAACCCGTGACTCTGTTTGGAACCGGGGAACAGGTGCGCGATTTTACGTTCGTCGATGACGTGGTTGATGCTCTGATCCTGGCGGCCGGTCAGAGTTCTGATTTTGGACGAACCTACAACCTGTCTGGCCCCGAGCCGTGTTCACTGAAACAGTTTGTCATGACTCTGCATCAGTCTCTGCCTGTTTCCATCCGAACCGTTCCGTTCCCGGATGAACGGCTTGCGATCGATGTCGGAAACTATTGGGGCGATTCGAGTGCATGGAATCGGCGAACCGGGTGGCAGGCTGACACATCGCTCGAAGAGGGACTGAAGCGAACGGTCGAGTACTTTCTCAGCCACCGTGACTGCTGGGAGAATCCTCAGGGGATTCGTATGACAGACGCATCCGACGGGAGGAGCGGATGACCCAGCCCATACGGTCGTTTGATCTTGTGCGGAATCTCCGGAGCATTCGTGGCGAGATCCTTGAGAGCATCGAACGCGTTCTGGATTCGGGCCTGATCATCCTGGGTCCGGAGACGCAGGCGTTTGAGTCTGAGTTTGCCGCCATGGCGAATGCAAAGTTTGCGATTGGCGTGGCCTCTGGGACTGATGCACTGATCCTTGCACTTCGGGCCTGTGAGATTCAGGCGGGCGATGAAGTCATCACGGTCGCCAATACCGCAGTGCCCACCGCATCTGCGATCCGTGCGATCGGCGCGATTCCGGTCTTTGCTGACGTCAGCGACAGAACGCTGCTGATCGATCCGGACCGTGTGGAATCTCTTGTCACGGAGCGAACGCGGGCAATCCTGCCGGTGCATCTTTATGGTCTCATCGCGCCGATGCGTGAACTGCTGCAAATTGCCGAACGACATACTCTTCGGATCATCGAAGACTGTGCTCACGCGCACGGCGCGACTCTGGACGGGCGTCATGCGGGGACATTCGGCGACATTGGATGTTTCTCGTTTTACCCGACAAAGAACATCGGTGCCCTGGGAGATGCGGGACTGTGTCTGACTCAAAACGCCGAACTTGCGGAGAAGCTGCGGCGCCTTCGGATGTATGGTTTCGATCGCGAACGCATTGCTCTGAGCGACGGACTGAACAGTCGGCTGGATGAACTTCAGGCCTGCATTCTTCGAGTGCGCCTGAAGCACTTTTCGACAACACAGCAGCGGCGGTCTGAGATTGCCGATCGTTACCTGCAACGTCTGAAGAATACGGCTTTGCGATTGCCTGAAGCGGATTCAGAGCGACGACATGCGTGGCATCAGTTTGTAATACGTACCAGCGAACGGGCCAAAGTGACGGCGGCATTCGACAGGCATCGCATTGGCTGGGGCATCCACTATGAACATTGTCTGCATCGCATGCCGGCGTTTGCTCCGTACTTTCAGCAGGACCGATCGCTTCCTGTGACAGAACGTTCCGCAGGAGAAATTCTCTCGCTGCCTTCTTCTCCTGAGTTAACGGATCCGGAATGTGATCAGGTGATCAAGGTTCTGCAGGAAGCACTGACATGAGGCCTGCAGAGTACCATGTGATGGCAGACGTCGAAGACAGCCATTGGTGGTACGTGGCTCAGCGAGCGGCGATGCAGAGTATCCTGGAGCGATCAGGATTGCTGAAGACGCTGCATCGGTGTTCTGTCCTGGATGCAGGCTGCGGGACGGGAGGCAACCTGAAGTGGCTGGGATCGCTTCTTGAACCCGGGATGCTGTCGGGCTTTGACCGAAGTCCGGAAGCTGTTCAGGCAGCGGGGATGAAGGTGCCGACTGCGAAGGTCTGGCGTGATGATCTCACCTGCCTGTCTGGACAGTTCCAGCCAGACAGCTTCGACCTGATTTTGTGTTCGGACGTGATCTATTCGCTTGATCAGTCCGTTGTTGGTGCGTCACTGCGATCGCTTTTGACGTCACTGCGATCCGGAGGCGTATTCTTCCTGCATGTCCCGGCTCTTCCGTGGCTCTACAGTCAACACGATGTGTTCGTGGGAACTCAGCATCGGTATCGAAAGAGTGAAGTGAAGTCTCTGCTGAAAGCTTTGGGGCTGGATCTGGTTTTTCTGTCTTATCGAGTCAGCATCCTGTTTCCGCTGATTGTTCTGCAGCGAATGCCATCAATGCTGAGTCTTCGATGGCAGAGACTCCGAGGCACAGAGAGAACTGTTCATGGCGACCAGGAACGACCGTCTGAAATGCGTCAGCCAGCGGGGGTTGTGAATTCTATACTGACGAGACTGATGGCCGGTGAAACGCGATGGTTTCGTTCCGGCAGAACGTTTCCGATCGGCAGTTCTCTCGTGGCGCTGGGGAGGAAACCATGACACAGTCTCCAGACGCGACCGCGAAGGCACTGCAGAACGGTGGGAGTTCTGGTCGATTTTCATCCATTGTGCTCTCACTGGCACTTGTCAGCTGTATCGGACTGATGCTGCCCTTTCTCTTCGGCGGTCCAGTGGTCCTCGATGAATATGGCACGTACTGGATCGCAGGTGACGGTCCGCTTTCGCTGTGGGAACGCGGCTTGAATTACGAGAACATTCCTCCGCTTGCGCCGGCCGTGAATCGCCTGTTCTTTCAGGTGTTTGGTGAATCAGAATTTGTCTTTCGGCTTCCGTCAGCTCTTTGTTACGTCATCTCGGTCGTACTGATCTGGCGACTTGGTCGCGAGATCCGAGATGCAGAATTTGGTGCTCTGCTGGCACTGGTTCTGGCATGGCATCCGGTGCTTCTGGATGAGGTTCGTATTGCTCGCTGTTATGGTCTGACGCTGCTGCTGTCGATTGTCGTGCTTCATTCCACTCTGATGTGGCTGAGATTGAGGGAGAGTATTCGTTTACCGATTCTCTGGGCCATTTCCTGTTCGCTGCTGCTCTGGACGCACTATCTGAACGCGATACTTGTCATAGCAACGGCATTGCTGCTGGCCTGGTATCTCTTCAGGGATTCGTTCCGCGGAAAGTACCATCTGCTGGGAGCGTGGATCTTCATCGCAGCAACGGCATACCCGCTTTGGCCGTCTCTGGTACGCATGTCGGTTTGGGGGGAGTACTTTGGCTTTCAGACGGAATCCAGACTGACTGAAACGGTTTCATCATTCTGGTGGGCTGGGCTGCCAGCCGCGATTCTGGTGAGTTTCTTTTTGGCTCGTCGTTTCAATGACAGTGCTGGGCCAGGGGCGCGGCTGAAGCGCGTGCGAGTGGTACTGATCGTCTGTGGTGTGTTGCCCGTTCTTGGTGCTGCCATCTTTTGTCGTGGCGACTTTGCAAGCCTCGCAAATCCTCGATACCGAACATGCATCGAAGCCAGTGGAATCTGCTTCTGGGTGCTTCTGGTCACACGAAACAGGCGTCCCGTTCACGGTCTTGTTATCGTTTGTGCAGGGATGATCGCAGCATGGGGATGCAGCAGCCATCTTCCCTGGCATCCAAAGAGACTCAACTCGCCTCAGAGTTTTCAGTGGAAGGAGATGGCACAGTATGTTCAGGCGAATGGAAGACCGGGCCAGCCGATCTTCGTGCAAAGTGGCCTTGGTGAAGCGGCACTGCTCCGTGAGTTTTTTGGTGACTCCGTGCTGCAGGATTATGTGGCCTGTCGACTTGGTCGCTTCTATCTGAAGACCGATCATCCTCGAATTGGCTTACCATTTGTCTGGAACCTGAATGCAGCAATGAACCAATGGTACCGAGACCGGCTAAGGGAAACTTCAGAATCTCCTGCCGGAAGTTTCTGGCTGGCTGTGGCCACGGACACGGATGTCAATCAGTCATCCGGCCAGTACTTTGAAGGGATGGCAAAGAGTGCGGGATTCACGGCGGCCGAGACTCTGGAGCTTTCGAAGGCGAAGCTGATCCTGTTTCAATTCGGGGATCAAAAGCCGTGAGCAACGAACAGTCCCGCAGCTCCGTAATCGGCTGGCTGGCATCGATGCCGACAGTGTTTGATGGCCTTCGCTGGATCCTTGAAGGCGGTTACCGCGGGCACAATTCAGTGTTTGAGGGAGAACTTCGAGATGCTCTGTTGGCGGGCACGCAGAACCGAGTCCTTGATCTTGGCTGTGGAACCGGAATCCATGCACCACACTTCAGTCCGGGGCGTTATCAGGGAGTTGACGTGTCGGCCTCGTACATCCAGGCAGCTCGCCGGAAGTTTGCTGGTTACCAGTTCGATCTGGCGGACGCACGAAGGCTGACGTTTGGGGATGGGAGCTTCCAGACAGTACTAATCTCCGGGGTCCTGCATCATCTGAATGACGAAGACGCTACCGCAGTGTTGTCAGAAGCAGCACGAGTGCTTAGCAATGGCGGTGTCGCTGTGATCTGGGAAGATATACCGTGCCGAAGTGCATGGAACATCGTCGGCTCCCTGATCCATCGGCTTGATCAGGGAAAATGGATTCGAACACCATCCCAGTACCGTGCGTTGATTGCCCCGTGGTTCCATGTGGAAAGTGAACGATCCTTTCGCAGCGGCGTGATGGACTACGTCGTGTTTCGAGCCGTACTTCAGAAGCACGATGGGAAGAACTACTGAGCGGGTGGAGCTGGAAGAGGTTCGCTGCTTTCGATCGGCACGGGTGTTGTTGCCACGACGGTCGGCGGGCACATGATGACCGGCGATTCCGGTTCCGGCGGTCCGAATTTCGGAGGCGGCGAGAACAGCCAGTAATTGCACTTTGTCCAGAAGCCGAGTTCCTTTGGTGCTGGCGGATGCGTGGTCAGATAATACCACTCGGCAATATCCAGTGAGATCTCATTCATGAATGCACGGGGGCTGTTGTGTCCGGGATCCGGATCAGCCGGACGTCCTTCCCCGAAGATGCGATGGCGTATCTTCCTTTTCGGCTCTGGCTCCATGAGCCCAAACTCTTCCGCGGACCATGTTGTCGTTGTGTGTTGAATGCAGTCCTGAGTTTCCCCGTCCAGCAGTCGAATCTCCAGGGTTGCTCGAAATGGAAAGTACGGATGGTATTCGACAACGCGCACGACCAGGATCTGGTCCACGACCGGCGGCGTCGGTGCCATCAGCAGAGGGTTAAGAGATGTTGACGGCGGATTGGCGTTTTGAGGATCCTGAAAGTTGATCGTCAGGATCTCACCCGTTGGTACTGGCGAGAGCGGAGTCGCCGTTGCGAGATGTGTGGGCGTCAAGCTGGTCAGAGGCACAACCGACAAGGAGGCGCCGCTGAGTTGAAGCTCGCGATGGATTGCAACACCCAGTTCCGAAGCAAACTTCACATGAACGGGCAGGTCACCGGACTGCATGGCCAGGCCCAGACGCATGGCCGGATCGCCCAGCGATGGAATGATTGTCCGGTCCCCGTGTTTGTCTTCGATGACGGTCTGAGCCGGGTAGCGAGTCATTACCGCGGGGACTCGCGCGGATTCCATCATCTCTGGTCCGCGACATCCGACCAGGATGCAGGCGATGATGACTGCGAAGAACGGTGAGTGCGAACACACAGGCACAAGTTCCTTGCGCAGGGAAGACATCAGAGCGATCCATTGACCGGAGGCAATGCCTTAACATCGTTCACCTGCTGCGGCACGTTCGGAGCGGGTGACAGTGCCGGCGGTGCCTGGTTCATCAGCTGTTCAGTCAGCTGTTCGATGGACTTCCTCATTTCCTGAATCGTCTGCGTGTCGTCTTGATCACGCTTTTGAGATGCCAGATTCAGCTGTTCCATTCTGTTCAGCAGGTTTGTGACTTGTTCCTGATGCTGCTGTCTGGCCTGCATCATTTCCAGTTTTAATTCGTCAACCTCGTCCCGACAGGCAGCCAGTTCGCCATCGGTGACTGGGGGAACGGGTTGTGGCAGCTGTGTTACATTTGGGGTTGCCGTACCATTTGTCGTGACGGGCGGAACCGAGGGGGGAACTGCGGGGGGAACTGCGGGGGGAACTCCGGGCGGATTCGTCTGAGCCAGCGGCTGAACGGGCTGAGGCTGAGTCCCCGCGGGGATTGCCACCACCGTCTGCGGCGCAGCGCAGGTGGGACAGGCGATTTCTCCGGGATGAGTTCCGCCGGAAATGCGTTCACCAAGAACGGACCAGTTGGCCACGCAGCCGGTCAGCGAGCAGCTCAGCAGGCAGGCGGCGAGCAATCCGGTGCGGGGAAATCGAAGCACAGTTTGTCCTGGCCCGTTGAGATTTGCAGAAGTCTTGTTCACCATGGTTCTATTTCCGGATGCAGTTCAGAGATTCTGATTGAGTCACTTTGAAGCATCGTTGTTTTGATAGTCCAGTTCCACGACGGTGACCTCGCCGCAGCTGCAGCGAAGCTGGATCGAAACGACGTCCCCTGTGACGGGGTCCGTTGTGATCGAGACATTGGATGGCTGAGGCTGGCAGCACGACGCTCCGACATTTGTCGCGAGCTTAACGGGCGCTTCACTGAAGCGAACCTGCTGTCGGGAGAGCACTCGGCCTCGGTTTGAAACGGCTGCTGTCATGGGTGTAATCGAACAGGAAAATACTGTGTGAATTGGTTGTTGAAGATGATGGCCCTGTGGATGTGTCAGCTGAAGCGCCTTCGAATAATGGTCTTCAGCTGCAGTTCGGCAGCGGCCAGAAGGCGGGAGACGCGAGATTCTGAAAGTCCCATGACAGCTCCGATTTCTTTCATGGTCATGTCTTCCTTGTAATACATCGTGATCGCGAGTCTCATTTTTTCAGGAAGCTGCTCGATCGCATCAGCCAGCAGGCGTTTCTCGTCATCGCGGTGAGAATCGGCGTCGACTCGAGTGGCTCGTTCGGTGGGAACGGGAAGTTCTCCCAGTTCGTCGGCCCAGCTTTCAGGTCGGGTCAGCCGCATCGCCGCGAGGCATTCTTCGACTTCTTTGATCGACAGTCCTGTGGCAGTCGACAGCTTTTCGGCAGTCAGCGGTGGCGTCATATGAACGGATGCCGTTCGAATCTGAGCCCAGTGCTGAAGGATGGCCTGAGGAACCGGGCAGTTACGCCGGAGTTCATCAAGGATCGCGCCGCGGATTCGCTGGTAGGCAAACGTGGTGAATGCCGTCTCCCGTGCCGGGTCAAACTGCCCGGCGGCTTCGACCAGCCCCAGAATGCCGGCAGACTCCAGGTTTTCCTGATCCACATACTCGGGCAGAGTGCCAAGCATCTTGCCAAGAATGTGTTTCACGTAATACAGATGTTCGAGGATCAAACGATCCCGAAGATCTGCTTTGCATACTTTTTTGTAAGCTGTGACAGCTGAGTGCATCCGTGTACTCATGTCTGTGACTTCGTTTTCAACAGTGGTAGAGGCCCGGTGTGAAGACTCCGCTCAGATCACCCCGGATCCTGGTCAGGACCCGGTTCGCTCATTCGCTGCAGCGTCCACACAAAGAACCTGACGAAGAGTCCGGAAACGATGGCAGCCGTGAAAGCTCGCAATACGATTTCCGCGGGACCAACACTTCGGAAGATCCCCACAAGGATCACAGCACAGGCAACAAGCAGACCGAACGCTCGTCCCCAGGGCCGCTGATCCAGAATGATCTCATTCAGATTCATTGAGTTCTTGTTTCAAATTACAAAGAGACTTTCACTTGTCATCATCGATCCGTGTGGACGGCATCATGCCGCCTGTGCGGAGCCTCGTAAGGCCGTATTGTCTGCTGGTGCTTCTGTTCCGATGATCTCATCAAACTGCAGCATCACGGCAGCATCAATGACAAGGTCATTCGGAATCTCCTGATAGGCGATGACTCCCACGTCCGGTGCCGTTCTGGCAAGCAGACGCTTCATCGGTCGTCGGACTCGCTGATCCACCAGCACCGCAATTGGCTGCTGGCGTCGTTCTGAATCTTTCCACGCCTTGCCGACGGCCTCGATCAGTCGCGTCAGCGGACCCGCGCCCAGAGCCAGCTGGTCCTGATGAAGAGACTGTCGCAGACGAGTATCCAGTTTGGGTTCCATCGAGAGAACTCGAAGACGTCCGTCGGTGCCGCGGAACCGCTCACATACCAGTCGGCCCAGATCAATGCGAACATGATCTGTGAGTTCTTCTGTGGACTTGGAGGACGGTGCATGATTCACAATCGATTCCAGAATCAGCGTAATATCTGCCAGAGGAATGCGATCTTCCGCCAGCTGAACAAGCACCTGATGCAGCGTGCCCATACGAATCACCTCCGGTTTGATTTCATCGACAATGGTCGGGGCGAATTCCTTAGCCCGATCCAGCATTTGCTTCAGCGCTTCACGGGTCAGAAGCTCGTGTGCGAATCGCTTCAGAATTTCGCCAAGATGAGTGATCATGACACTCAGCGGATCCACAACCGTGCATCCGTGAACTTCTGCCAGTCGGCGGTTCTCCTGAGCAATCCAGCGTGCCGTCAGCCCAAAGGCCGGCTCAATGGTGGCTTCACCGGCCAGCGTGACGGGTCGACCTTCCGGGAGAATTGCCATCAGCTGTTCGGTACGCAGTTCGCCCCCGGCCACTTTTCGACCCGCGACCAGAATTCGATACTCCTCTGGCTGCAACAGCAGGTTGCTGTTGACGCGAATGGGCGGAACCCAGATTCCCTGTGACCGCGAAAATTCACGCCGCAGTGCTGTAATGCGTTCCGACAGACCTTTCACCTTTTTGCTCTGAATGAACGGAACCAGTCGGGCACCCACTTCCACAACAGCTCGATCTGTGATGAGGAATTCATCCAGATGACGTTCATCATCCGGCTGTCCCGGACCACCATGGGGATCCGTGCCTTCCGGAGTCGGCTGGGCCGCAACAGGAACTGGCTTCTTTCGATTGGCGAGCAGCAGCAGTCCTGCTGCAACACCCAGAAACGGCAGCTTTGGAAGTCCCGGCATCATGGCAATGAGCGCAAGGATGGCCGCACCAATCCAGATCGGACGATCGGATTTGAACAGCTGTCCCTGAATTTCATCACCCAGACTGTCGTCTGATGTCGTTTTCGTGACCAGAACACCAGCTGTCGTTGCGATGACCAGTGCCGGAATCTGTGTGACCAGACCATCGCCGACGGAAAGGATTGAGTACGTTCGGATGGATTCGATGAGTGTCTTTCCATTCACGACACCCATGATCACTCCGCCAACGAGGTTGACGCCGGTGATGATCAGTCCGGCAATCGCGTCGCCGCGGACGAACTTGCTGGCACCGTCCATGGCTCCGTAAAACTCGGTCTCTCTGGAAAGCTCTTCGCGACGGCGACGTGCTTCTTTGTCGTTGATGGAACCGGCATTCAGTTCGGCATCGATTGCCATCTGCTTTCCGGGCATCGCGTCCAGTGTGAATCGGGCAGCGACTTCGGCAATTCGCCCGGCACCTTTGGTGATCACCATGAACTGGATGGTGACAAGGATCAGGAAGATCACGAGTCCCACAACCAGCTGTCCGCCAACCACGTAGTTGCCAAAGGCGGTGACGATATGTCCGGCATCACCATCCAGCAGAATCAGTCGAGTCGTGGCGACGTTGAGTGACAGTCGATACAGCGTCAGCAGCAGAAGAAGCGATGGGAAGACCGTCAGTTCCAGTGCCCTCTTCGCACTGAGCGTCACAAGCAGCAGCAGAGTTGTCGCGGCGAGATTCGCTGCAAGCAGAACGTCCAGCAGCCACTGCGGCAGCGGAACCAGCATGACCACAAGGCCAATGATCATCCCGAATGACAGCAGAGTTTCGCTCTGCTGCATCCAGCCGGATGGGCCTGAGGTTTTTGCGGTAACCGCCGGGGCTGACATATTGAACGTTCCGAGAAAGAGGGTGAATCAGGAAAACAATGCGTTTGTCAGTGGAAACTCTGGCCAAGAACTCTGGAAATCAGCTGCCAGCCATCGACCAGAACAAACAGCAGAATCTTAAACGGAGTCGAGATCACCATCGGAGGCATCATCATCATCCCCAGAGACATGAGGATCACTGATACGACGAGGTCAATCAGAATGAATGGGATGTAGAGACAGAAGCCCATGATGAAAGCAGTTTTCAGCTCACTGATGACATAGGCTGGAATCAGGACCGGAAACGGCGTACTGTCAGGAGTCTCAATCCGTGTGACATTGGCCATCTTCGCGAACAGCGCGATGTCGGCTTTGCGAGTCTGGCGAATCATGAAATCGTGAAGAGCTGAGCGGCTGATCTGCCATGCGACTTCTCCTGTCACGATGTCGTTCAGGTAGGGCCGCACGGCGTCCTGTTCGATTCGCGTGACAGTCGGTCCCATGACGAAGAGTGTCAGGAACATGGACAGTCCAAGCACGACCTGAGTCGGAGGAATTTCCTGAGTCGACAGGGCTCGGCGGACGAACGACAGCACGATGACGATTCGCGTAAACGCAGTCATCGTCACGAGCGCGGCGGACATCAGAGTCATTGCGCCAAGGAACAGCGCGACTTTGATCTGCGGCGATAGGGTCTGGAATCCTTCCGATTCAAGAACCTGCTGTACTGTTTGTGCCGAGTCCATTCGTTCAACCTTTAACTGGACCTGTTCATCAGAAGGCGAGTTCACGTCCTGTGAGGCCGCCTTGTTTTTCCGTTCTGTGCTGTTTGCTTCTGATTAGAACTCCGCGATTGTCTGACCATGAACAGGGGGTTCTGCCGGCATTGGCTCCTGCATTTCTTTCTGAAGTTCATCAGGGAAATTCACAGGAGCCAGCACCAGTGTTTTGATTCCGCCTGCATCTGAGGCGACCAGAGCCCGGAGTCCTGCGATCTCGATCAGCGAGACGATTCGTCCGGGTCCAACCGACAGTGTTTCAACAACACGCGACTGGCTTCCGGTAGCCGGAAGAAGTCCTCGTGCCCGTTGCCATCGACGAACACCCAGCACAGCCAGAATCAGGAGACAAAATGTAATCACGAGCCACACCGCCGCGCGAACGATGACGTTGGCAGGCGATGTCGCCAAAGTCACTTCAGGAGAATGTTCCGGTGAGCTTGCCGAACCGCCTGATCGCGTTTCGGGTTCGAGATCGAGGAAAGGAACGCCGGATGATTCCGCCGTTTCTGTTCCGGTCTTCGCGGGTTCTTCCAGGATTGCCTGTTCGACGGTGCCGGACACCTGCTGAATATGGGAGACTTCTCTTTCGGAGTTCTGTGACGGATCCACTTCCGGTGTTTTCTTCAGCGCAGGTGGAGCGGCTGTTCCTGAGGCCGTTTTCTTCCTGGTCGCAACCTCAGCTGACTTTCGCTGAAGCTTCTGTTCGAGGGTTTCTTCCGTCGAATCGTCGTCAGTCGACGACGCGGAGCTGACATCTTCATTCTGTGTCCGAGCCTGCCAGTTGCCAGACGAGACAGAATCAGCGTTTTCATCCTTAGCGACGGTCGAATCGCCCGACGTTTTGGCTCGCTGAGCTCTGATTCGATTGACGACTTCGGGGGGCAGAATTGCACCGCCGGAGGTACCCGCAGATCTGGAGCGAGTCGATGACTGCGCGGAGACGGAATGACAGAAGAGGCTCAGGATCAGAACTGCGGAAAGCCACGACAGCAGCGAACGAAGAGCCACGCTCGGCGAGCGCCGGCGACTCTGATAGGTTCGAATTGTGTGTTCTTCCGTGATCACTTTGAGAGACCTTCCTGGTTCTCACGTCCGAATTGTCATTCGTCTCTGTAGTGGAACTCGCCAGAGTTCCTTCCTTACCTGTCGTGATTGCATTTCATGTCTGGTCTGACTTGGGAACTCTGGCGAGTTCCACTACGTTGTCGGAGTTTCGTTGTCAGCGTTTGGCGACTCCTGAGCGGGTTCCATCATCCTGACTGACGATTTCTGTGATGCGAACGGCGAAACGATCATCGATGACCACCACTTCACCGCTGGCAATTCGAACGCCCTGAGCCATCACATCGACGGGTTCCGACACCGCGCGGTTCAGTTCCACCACGGCGCCTTCGCCAAGTTTCAGGAGTTCGCCGATCGACATCGTGACGCGTCCGATCTCCACCGAAATTTCAATCGAGACTTCGGCGAATCGTTCCAGAGGCATTGACGAACTGGCTCGAGTGCGACTGACCTGAGGAAACTCCACAGGGTGGGCTTCAGGAATCGCAGTGTCACCATTCGACATGATCTGTTCGATCGCCGTTTCATTGTTTTCGAGGGTGTCGGCAGACGAAGTACTCACGCCTGTCTCCTCATTCTTTCGCTGACGCAAGAATACGAAATCCCTGTCGCTGCCCCAGACGACACGGGTGTCCAATCCACTGCAGATGCCCGGCAATCTTTGCTTCGAGCGGTGCACTGGCCGACTGATCAAGTACCAGGATATCGCCTGCTGCCAGGCGGTTCAGTTCCCCCAGCGTCAGACTCGATTTGCCGAGCCCGACGACCAGAGTGACCGGCAGACTCTCGGCCAGTGATCGCATCTGCGGAGATGCGGTCTGAACGGGAGCCGCAGGAATTGCGGATTCGTTGATTCCGATCGATGTGAGCCCGGCCTGAGGCATGAGCAGCCACGCGGTGTCAGAACCAACGGGTGTGTGAACTTCGATTCCGACACGAACCAGATTCTCCCGCGGTTCGAAGATGCGACTTCGCAGCGGTCGAGCGATCGGCTGATCCATTTCAACGGGAAGTGGCTGCACTTCGGGCCAGCCCTGACTCATCGCCCGCGAAATTTCACCCAGCAGAAGTTCAAACAGAGACTGTTCGGCCGGCGTGAGTGCTCGAAGCTCCGGCCATGCATCGCCCAGTGTCCCGAGCATTTCGCTGACAAGAGTCAAAACTGTGCGAGCCGAAAACGCGACCACGCCATCGAAACGCTCGTGGCCGATTTTCAGCAGCACTCCATAACCCGGATCCGGAAGAGCCTGCTGAGCCTTCTGTGCCACAGACGAATCAATCTGAGCGGGTGTCAGAGTAATTCGAGTTCCCACGAGCGCCTGCCAGAACTCCTGCAGCACGGAAACGGAAGTCGCGTGCCATGACGTCAGCGCGCGACTGGCCGAACCCGTCAGGCGACGAGGTGCCGTAAAGTCCAGACTTGTGGGATTAGGAACACTCATTGAACGTTAAACTCTTCGAACAGAACGTCGTAGATCTGGTCGTAACCATCCGGGCAAAGGACCGAATTGAAATGGTCTCGAATCTCACGACGCAGACGGTTCTGTCCGGCCGCGCCGCGGATGTCATCGAGATTCAGGTCGGAGATTTTGCTCAGAAGCCAGTTGCGAAGAAGGATCTTCTTCGCATCCACTCGCTTCTTCAGGTCTTCTTCCTTCGACTTTGGAATCTGCATCGTGATCGCAATTCGCAGGTAGCGCGACATGCGACCTTCATCCAGATTCACAACAACTTCCTGATCCTTGTCCGGTTCTCCAAAGGGAAGGAAGACAGTCTCTTCTTCCTTTGGAAGCTCGAACGCTTTGACTCGTTTGGTGGACTTGTGGGAATCACCTTCTGCGGTGGTACCATGTTCCGCTGGCTCATCACCTTCCTTGGTTTCTCCTGCCGCCGCATGACTCTGGCCAGCCAGGAGGAACGGAACCGCCGTTCCCAGTCCCGCACTGATCACACCCACTGCAATCCACGGAACGATGCTGCCGCTGGCGGGCTTTTCCTGCCCGTCCGCTGGCGGATGTTCTTCTTTCTTATGATCTGACATAGTCGACTCGCTCAGAAAAGTTTGCTGTTCAGGTCCGTTCGCCCCCTGCGAACACCAAACCTCAAACCAAACAAAGCAGCGCAGC